>Ga0335075_10000492_pt1 | contig 69682 bp, 63 predicted proteins | sample Lox_Sample_24_FD_206723 | JGI IMG/M metagenome (GOLD analysis project Ga0335075, IMG submission 206723) | Soil microbial communities from Loxahatchee National Wildlife Refuge, Florida, United States - Lox_Sample_2.4 | ecosystem: Environmental > Terrestrial > Soil > Wetlands | place: USA... | reverse complement strand
CACCAGAAAGTTCGAGGCAGACCCGTTCTTGGACCGTTACGTCTTCCCCGACGGGGAACTGACCGGCTCGGGACGCATCATCACCGAGATACAAAACGCCGGCCTTGAGGTGCTGCACGAGGAAAACCTGCGCCACCACTACGAGATGACCATCCGCGACTGGTGCGCCAACCTGGTAGCGAATTGGGACGACGTCGTCGCCGAAGTCGGTCTGGTGACCGCCAAGATCTGGGGCCTCTACCTCGCCGGTTCACGACTAGGCTTCGAAAACAACGTCATCCAACTACACCAAGTCCTCGCAACCAAACTCAACGACCGCGGAATCGACACCTCACTACCCCTACGACCCTGGTGGCGGCCCTAGCCGCCAGTATGGCGGCAGCTGTGGGACGAACGTCGTCGCCGCGATTCAAGAAGCGATGTCGTCGTGCCGGTTGTTGGTTTACCCCGAAGCGACGTGCGAGTTGCCCAGCCCCCGGGCTCCTCGAACGGCACCACCCCGCCCAGCAGACTGATTGACTCATGGAGAGGATGCTGCGTGTCGACTTCGACTGGAAGGAATGCATGGCCACGGCGGAGGCCGATGCTAACTTCGTTAGACGCGGCTCACCGACAATCAACTACGCCGTCAGCTACGGCGCTGCGCCAACCCCGCATGTGAACCGCCCCGGCGAGTCCGGAGACTCCACTTCTTGGGAGGGTTGGAGTCATGTCAGCGAATTCGTCGAGGAGGTACCCGCCAGAGCTGCGTGAGCGGGCGGTGCGGATGGTGGCCGAGATCCGAGAGCAGCACGAGACCGAGTGGGCTGCGATGCGCGCGGTGTCGGAGTTGCTCGGTGTGGGCACGACCGAGACGGTCCGCAAGTGGGTGCGCCAGGCCGAAGTCGACGCTGGGTCGCGCCCGGGGGTGACGACGGAGGAGTCGGTTGAGCTCAAACGGTTGAAGCGGGAGAACGCAGAACTCAAGCGCGCCAACGCTATTCTGAAGACCGCGTCGGCTTTCTTCGCGGCCGAACTGGACCGGCCACACCACTGATTGTTCGCTTCATCCGCGAGCATCAGGACCGCTGCGATAGCGGTCTTCGGTGGGGTGTCAAGTCGATCTGCGCCGCGCTGGCTGAGCTCGGCGTGCAGATCGCCCCATCGACGTATTACGACCATGTTGGCCGGCGGCCGTCTCGGCGTGAGGCCCGTGATGAGGCTCTTAGAGCAGAGATCGAACGGATTCATGCCGCGAACTATCGGGTGTACGGGGCGCGCAAAGTGTGGCTGGCACTCAATCGCGAGGGCATCGAGGTGGCTCGCTGCACGGTCGAGCGGCTGATGGCCGAACTCGGGCTCTCAGGTGCGGTGCGGGGTCGGGTCAAACGGACCACCATCGCTGATCTAGCCGCAACCCGGCCCGCCGACCTGGTGAGCCGACAATTCGGCCCGCCAAGGCCCAACCGGCTGTGGGTGGCCGACCTGACCTACGTGTCAACCTGGTCGGGATTCGCCTACGTCGCCTTTGTTGTCGATGCCTACGCCCGGCGGATCCTGGGCTGGCGGGTGGCGGCAACGATGGCGACCTCAATGGTGCTCGATTCCATTGAACACGCCATCTGGACTCGCCAACGCGAAGGGATCTTCGATCTCAAAGATGTTGTGCACCACACAGATCGCGGATCTCAGTACACGTCAATCAAGTTCACCGAGCGGCTCGTGTTCACGACGGTTGAGAACCCGGCCAGTCGCGACGGTTGAAAAGTAGGCCACCCGATCAGATTGGATAACCACGACCACGTGGCCTACTTTTCACCGTCGCATCTGGCCTACTTTTCGACCGTCGTCAACAGCTCGCCGAAGCGGGCATCCAACCTTCGGTCGGGGCCGTCGGATCGTCATATGACAACGCGTTGGCCGAGACGATCAACGGCCTGTACAAAACCGAGCTGATCAAACCCGGCAAGCCGTGGCGCACCATCGAGGAGGTCGAGCTGGCCACCGCCGAATGGGTCGACTGGTTCAACCACCGCCGCCTCTACGAGTACTGCGGAGACATCCCACCTGCCGACCTGGAGGCGGCCTACTACGCTCAACACCAGAGGCCAGCCGCCGGCTGAGTCCTCAAATCAGAAAGTCTCCGGACTCGCCGGGGCGGTTCACACCAATCCCAGGCCGCATAGCGACCGGACCACCAAACGGGTCCCCCTCAGTGGGACGGGTGCCTGAAAGTAGTGCCACGAGTATCAATGGGCTGCGGAGCCGGAGTGTTAGGTCTGGGCCACCCGATGATCGGGCGTAGGTAGCGGACGTTGCCAGGCCGACATCATCTCCAGCCTGCGGGCCGAGTCGCGATGGCTACGACAATTGCAATACCGCGCTTACCGTGTCCCACTACAGCGACGCGACACGTCAATGACGACGAACCGGGACTGCACAACTAAACTAAACTGTCGGCTTCGACGACTCGCCGGCCGGTCCATTGCTCCCGTGCGCGTCCGCTTCATCGAGGATTCGATCCAGGAACGACATCGGCACCTGCGGTATCGTCGGGTCGGCTTTGCCCCGCTGCTGGTCATCCCGGATTTGCTGAATGAGCGCGATCAGCCCTTGTCCACCGTCGACTGGAAACCGAACCATACCGAGCTCGGCGCATCGAGCAAGGATCGAGCCGAGAAGACGCTTGGCTTCCCCGGTTCGACCCGCCGCCGCCAGGCATAGAGCGAGCGTGCGTTGCGCTCTCAGCAATGCGCGGTGCCGGCCCCGACCCTGCAGGCGATCAACCCATTCCTGCGCCCAACGACACGCAACATCATCCTGCTCACCAGCCCCGGAGGTGAGCAACAACCGGATTGCGGTGTCCTCTTCCAGCTGGGCGGTGATTTCGGCGATTCCGTCTACCTCGTCATCCGCCCGTTGGCGCTGCGCGAACTCAATTGGCGAACCGATCGCCCGACGAGTCGGCAACCCGAGTATCACGCGTTCGTTCTCGATGCCTGCACGCAGTCGCCGAGTGGACAGTTGCTGGGCAACCCCGGCACCGTTGTCGAGAAGGTCTGCCGCAGCGGTGTGGTCACCGCGCAGCACCGCCAAGCGCGCAGCCACGACGAGCCGAGCGATGATGAATTCGACGATGCCTTCCTCGGGGCGGAGCTTGAGGCTCTCATCGAGTAATCGCTGCGCTTCGGCGATTTCGCCGCGTTCATAGTGCAGTTCGGCCAGTAGGGAGCCAGCGAACCGGGCGGCCTGCGAATGTACCGCACCCGCCCCGCACGCTGCCTGCCAGGCCGCGCGCAGACATTGCTCGGTGCGTTTGAGATCCAGCCCCTCGAACGCGGCGATTGCATCCCGCGCGTATCCGTACATCACGGTATAGGGACCGTTGGTCTTGGCATGGTATGGGCGCGCCCACTCCTGCCAGTGATGCGCGGCGTCGAAGTCGAATCGATAGGTCTCGGTGTAGCTCTTCAGGTTCGCAGCCACCGATACGACGAATGGCCGCAGCCTCTCCGGCCGGGACAAGGCGTCGCTTACTAGGTCGTCGATGCCGTCGGTTCGATCGGCGTGTGCCCGCAGCGACGCCTCTGCCACGCCTGCTTGCGCGCACAGATCCGCAGCCTCCGGACCCTGTAGCGTCGGCAAAATGGCGTGGACCCGTTCGAGCTCCGCGTGAGCAGCTTCGGGACGGTGCAGCACGACGTGGACCCAGGCCAGCGCCACCTGCAGCGTGGGGTTCGCCTGCACAGCCGCGGACGGGAGTTTGTCTACCAATCCCAGCAGCTTCGCCATCTGTGAGTGTTCGATCAGACTCGGGCCATCGGCCTCAACCAGTTGTATCGCCCGGGCGGTATCGCCCGCGGCCAGCGCATGGTCGACCGCCTCGACGAGCATGTGGTGGCTGCCAAACCATTCCGAGGCTTTGCGGTGCAACTCCGTTGTCTTCTCCGGGTGATCACGATCGAGGCGCCGTCGCAGGAACTCGGCGAACAGGTGGGCATACCGGAACCAGTCACCGCTGTCATCGGTCCGGCGCAGAAACAGGTCGCGCGACTCGACTTCCTCCAGCATGGCTTGCGCGCGCGGCTCACCGCTGAGCGCCGACGCCAGCGACCCACAGATCCGGTCGGTGATGGCTGTCATCAACAGGAAGTGCAACATCTCGGGTTCAAGAGCACTCAACACGTTCTCGGTCAGGAAATCCGCGATGGCGTGATGCCGCCCGGAAATGTGGCTGATGACCTCGGCGCGGTTATCGGCTCCACGCAGTGACAGCGAGGCCAACTGCAGCCCGGCGACCCATCCCTCCGTCGAGTCGCGCAGCTGGGTCACATCATCGCTGGACAGCTCCAACCCCGCGACGTCGACCATAAACGACTGCGCCTCAGCCGCATCGAAACACAATGCGCTGACATCGATTTCGGTGAGCTCGTTACGTACCCGCATACGGCTGAGCGGCAGACCTGACCGGTGCCTCGTGGCAACGACGAACTGCAGGCTGTCACCACCGTGTTCAAGCAGGAAGTTCATCGCGCCCATTACCGCGTCAGAAGAGATCCGATGCCAGTCGTCGATGATGACCGCCGTCGGCTCGTCAGAGTCGGTGATGTCGTTGATCAACGACGTCAACACGTAGCGCTCGGCGTTCTCGCCACGTTCCTCGATCACGGCAGGGAGGTCGTCGGCAACCTCTGAATTTGCGCGCCGGATGGCCTCCACCAGGTTCGCCAGGAACCAAACCAGGTTGTTGTCGTTGTCGTCGATGTTTAGCCATGCGACGTTGACCCCCTCGCCTGCGAGCTCCTCTCCCCACTGCGCAACCAGTGTTGTCTTTCCGTATCCGGCGGGTCCATGGATCACCGTCAGCCGCCGCGATCCCCGCGCGCGCAACGCATCGATCAACCGTTGCCGAAACACCTGGGCGCCTTGACGCCGCGGTCGGCGAAATTTGGTAGCCGGGGTCGGCGCAACGGTCGCTCGACTGCCGGAGGTACGACGAATTGTCCCGGAGGAACGCAGATCAGAGCCCGTCGCATGAGCACCTGATCCAGCCAGCAACGAGGCCTCGGCCGCATCCACGCGAAGTGCCATCTCATCCGCACCGAACCCGAGCTGATGCCCGATACCGGCCAACTCCTTGCCGAACTCACCGACCGAGGTCGGACGGTCCGCTGGGTCCCGGGCCATTGCTCGCTCGACGGCATCAGACAGCGCATCGGGAATCTTGATCTTTTCCAGATCCAGAACTGGCTTACTCGAGACGCGTAGGAACTGTGCTACTACCGACTCGCCGCTTTTTCGCTCAAAAGCGGCATGCGCAGTCAGTGCACAAAACAGCGTTGCCCCAAGACCGTAAATATCCGACGCCACCGTGGGAGGCGCGCCCTCCAGCACTTCCGGAGCCGTAAATGCCGGCGTTCCGGCGACCATGTCCGCGCAGGTCTCAAAGCTTCCCGACATCCTCGCGATACCGAAATCGGTCAACGCCGGCTCGCCGTATTCGGTGAAAAGGATATTCGCCGGCTTGACGTCGCGATGCAGTATTCCGGCGCTGTGCGCGGTCTCCAACGCTCCCGCAATCTTGATGCCGAGCCGCAAAGTGGCGCTCCAGTCGAGCGGACCACGCTTGCTGATTAGCGAATCGAGCGTCCCGTGCGGGTGATATTGCATGATGATGAACGGCCGTCCGCTGCTCGTCGTGCCGATCTGCAGGATATTGACGATGTTCGGGTGACCCGAGAGTCGGCCCATGGCACGTTGCTCGCGCATGAAGCGCTCGAGGTTTTCGGCGTCGAGGCCGGCGGTCAACACCTTGACGGCCACGGGCCGATCAAGCGCCTGCTGTCGACATCGGTAAACCACACCGAAGCCCCCGCGGCCAATTTCCTCTGGCTCCGCCAAGCCTATCGCCGTGAGTTCCCCTCCGACATCGCCAACAATGTCGTACCGGGTTACGAGCGGATCATGTTGCACCATCCGGCTACCCTCGATCATCTAGTCTAAGCCGACCTCATCATGCCGGCGCCCATCACCATGTTGATCGAGGTTTCCACACGTCCACTACCGCTGCCCATGGTTTCGGATCCTTGGGCTCGACGCACGAGACCTCGGCGGTCCGCCTGTCGTTGGAAGCTGAATCCCGCGCACGAGCCAGCAACGATGCCGCCTAGCATCTTCGGATCCTATACACCAATTCAAACGGTGTTCGCGATTCGTTCCCTTTGGCGGAACACCGCGCAAGACCGCGAATTGCAATAGGTCACAGGCGGCTTCGGCTGTGGTTCCGCCCACAGGAACGTTTCTTTGCGAGCTGCCTTACTGCGTGCAGGCTAGTCCCCTGTGACAGACACCGCGTTGATCGCCGAACTCGCGAACGAACTGTGGGATGCCGACGCATCGTGTGTGCCGATTCAACCGCTAACCGACCGGCATCCACAACTCGACGTCACCGACGCTTACGCAATCCAGACTCACAATATCGATCGCCGAGTCGCGGCGGGAGCGCATATCCGGGGCCGCAAAATCGGCTTGACGGCCGCTGCCATGCAGAAGCTGCTCGGGGTCAACGAACCCGACTTCGGCGCCGTCCTCGACGACATGTTCGTCGAGGACGGCGACGAGATTCCGCTGGGCGAAATGGTCCAGCCGCGCGTGGAAGCCGAGATGGCATTCGTCCTCGAAACCGACCTCGTCGGCCCTGGTGTCACCACGGCGAACGCGCTGGCCGCGATCGCGGGAGTGATGCCCGCGATCGAAATCGTCGACAGCCGCGTGGCCGATTGGCGTATCAAGCTAGTTGATACCGTCGCCGATAACGCATCGTCTGGCAAGCTAATCCTGGGCGGGCGGTTGCGTAAGGTCACCGAACTCGACCTGCGACTGGTCGGCATGGCGTTGAGCCGTAATGGGGCGATCATCGACACCGGGGCGGGTGCGGCGGCACTGGGCAACCCGGCGCGCTGCGTCGCGTGGTTGGCCAACAAGCTCGCCGAGTTCGACATCCCCCTGCGCGCGGGCGACGTCATGTTACCCGGCGCAGTCCACCAGATGGTGCCTGTTGCGCCCGGTGACGTGTTCCGCGCCGAGTACGCACACCTGGGCGCAGTCACCGCGCGATTCTCCAACCAAGCAGAGGTGGCGGCATGATCGATCCTCGTCAAATCGCCGATGAACTGGTTGTCGCCGAACGAGAGCACAAAGCAATCGACCCGTTCACCGACACCCAGCCAGACTTCGATCTGGAAACCGCCTACGAAGCACAGCGGTTGTTCGTGAAGACCAAAGTGGACGCCGGCGACGTCGTAGTCGGTGCGAAGCTCGGGCTCACCAGCCGGGCTAAGCAGGTAGCCATGAACGTTTCGGATCCGTTGTACGGCAAGGTGACCCGAACGATGCTCGCGCCGTTCGGTGAGCCCATCGACTTGACAGCGCTGATCCAGCCGCGAGTCGAGCCGGAGATCGCGTTCCTGCTGGGCGAGGAGCTGTCCGGCCGCGCGACGATCACCGATGTGCTGGCGGCCACGAAGGTCGTATTCGCGGCCATGGATGTGCTCGACTCCCGATACCGCGACTACCGGTTCAAGCTTCCCGACGTCGTGGCCGACAACTGCAGCGCCGGCCTTTTCCTGCTCGGCTCAAAGGCGGTGCCCCCGACCGAACTTCCCGACCTGCGGCTACTGGGCTGTGTGCTGCGGGCCGATGGTGCCGTCGTGACCACGGCGGCGGGTGCTGCGGTGATGGGTCACCCCGCTGCCTCGGTGGCGTGGCTGGTCCGCAGACTCGCCGAACACGGTGAATCGTTGCCCGCCGGGTCGCTGGTGTTCTCCGGCGGGCTGACCGCACCGATCCCGTTGCGCGTCGGTCACTCAATTACCGCCGAGTTCGACGGACTCGGCACCGTCGAGGCATACGCCTGATCGCCCCTGGGCGTGGGAGAGGACACGGAATGGCAGGGTACGAGCTGCGGACCAATGCGATTGAGCCGGTTCGCAACACCGTAGGTATGGCGCGGGTGGGCGGCCCGGGCTACGGCGAGGCGAACCGAAGGACGCTGGGCTTTGCGGACCGGTGGTATCGGCAGCCGTTGGCGGCGATACCACCGGTCCGAAAGGCCCATGCGGAAAAGAAGTTCTCCTCGACCTCAAACGTGTCGACGGCCACCCGCCACGCAGTCGTGACGGCGGGCGACCTGGAGATCATTGGTATTCCTCTCAATGCACCTGGAGGTGTTCGAGCATGACGCAGACACGAGAACGACGGATCCGCAATGTGGCGCTGGACCTGCAGGACACCGACGCAACCCGTTCGATCATCGAGGCGATCGAAAAAGACAATCCCAACGTCGAAGTTCGGCGGATGCCCGGAATGGTCAAGGTCATTTCCCCGGGACATCTGGCTATCCGGCGCACCACGGTCGAGGAGATACTCGGCCAGCCCTGGGACACACAGGATTTACAAATGGTGATCATTTCGCTCTCCGGAAACGTCCACGAGTGGGACGAGGACGAGATCGTGATCAAGTGGGACCGCTGAGAAGGCCGAGGCAGCAAACACATGGCTACGGCATCGATCCGTGAGTGCCGTCAACCGCTCACCCGCGGTTTGGACTGGGCGCCCCCCATCCCCCACACGGGGCCAATCAGCTTCAGGATGCGTTGATGACAGTCCTGCGTTTGCTGCCCGGCGACTATGAGCTTTGCGTTCACGACGGAGAGTCCATTCTCAGCGCGGTCTGCCGCGCGGGCTTCACCTACTACTACGGATGTCGCCGGGGCGGCTGCGGAATCTGCAAGGCGGATATGACGTCCGGCGAAGTGTGCTACCCGAAGACGGTCGCCGAGAGCGTACTCAGCCAGCAGGAACGGGCTGACGGTGTGGTGCTGACCTGTAGAGCTCACGCGGTGTCCGACGATGTCGTGCTGCAGGTGCGCAACGCCAACCGGCTGAAGCTGCAGGTCCCTTTGTCCTACGTCATGGCGCAGGACGAGGTCGGCAGCGAAAAGCGACGCCAAACCACAAATCCCCGAAATATCACTGAGGAGGCAGCGCAATGGCCGTAAACAAGCTCGGCTACGTGCACGCACGAGTCACCGACCTCGAAGAGGCCGTCAACCATTACAGCAACACCCTTGGCCAGAAGGTCGTCGCCCAAGAGGACGGCCGGGTCTACCTGAAGGCCTGGGATGAGTTCGACCATCACTCGGTGGTGCTCGACGAGGGTGGTGTGGGCCTGGTCAAGCTCGGCTTCAAGGTTGAGACCAACGACGACCTGGCCGAGTACGAGAACCGCATCGCGCGGTTCGGCGCGACCAGCGAGCGGATGAGCAAGGGTGAGAACCTCGCGGTCGGTGACGGCCTGCGGGTGGTCTTGCCGTCGGAGCACGTGGTCGAGCTCTACACCGAGATCGATTACTTGGGCACCGAGACGGGCGTGCTTAATCCGGATCCGTGGTACCGCGACGCCCGGGGTGCGGCAGTGCACCGGCTCGATCATGCGCTGATCGGGGCGGAGGATCCCACACTCATCGAGCGCTTTTTCGCTGAGTGCCTGGACTTCCGGCCTTCTGAGCGACTGATCACCGATCCGGCTGACCCCGACCTCATCGCGACGTGGATGTTCTGTGGGCAGAAGGCCCATGACCTGGCGGTGATCAAAGGGGAGAACGGCAAGCTGCACCACTGGGCGTACTGGATGGAGGACTGGAACGAGATCTTGCGCGCCGGGGACATCTTCTCGATGGACGACGTCTCTATCGATATAGGTCCCACCCGCCACGGCATTACCCGCGGCAAGACCATCTACTTCTTCGACCCATCGGGCAACCGCAACGAGGTCTTCAGCGGCGGCTACATCACCGGCGCGGACTTCCCGACCATCACCTGGACCGCCGACCAATTGGGCAAGGGGATCGTCTACATCAGCCGCGAAGTCAACGACCGCTTTACCACCGTATTCACCTGACCCACCTTCCCGAGAGGACGCTGAATTGAGCGAGAGCTACACCGTCACGGTCGAACCGCTTGAGCGGCAAGTCGAATGTCGTGATGACCAGAACATCCTGGATGCCTGTCTGCGCGCGGGCATCTGGCTGCCGCACGCCTGTACCCACGGCACGTGTGCGACATGCAAGGTGCAGGTGCTCGAAGGCGAGGTTGAACACAATGACGCCTCCATGTTTGCTCTGATGGATTTCGAGCGCAATGAGGGTAAAACCCTCGTGTGCACTGCGACGCCGACGTCCGACGTCACCATAGAAGCCGATGTGGACGCCGAAGAAGGCGTGGAGTTCCACCCGATAAACGACTACACAGGGACTCTGGCCGAGATCGAGGAATGCGCGCGCGGTACCCGCCGGCTGCTGATCGACCTGGACAGCGAAATTACCTTCAACGCGGGCCAGTACATCCAGGTCGAGATACCTGGTAAAGATGTCAACCGCAGCTGGTCGATGGCCAATTCGCCCGGCCAGCCGGGTCGTGTCGAGTTGCAGATCCGCAATACCCCCGGCGGTCTGGCCACCGAGGGCTGGGTGTTCAAGGACCTTGCCGTCGGTGACCAGATAAAGCTGATCGGCCCCTACGGACGGTTCTTCTTCCGGGCGGCCCGGAGCCAGCCGGCGATCCTCATCGGCGGCGGCACCGGGCTCGCCCCGCTCAAGTCGATCGTTCGGCACGTGCTGGAATCGGGTCTGCCCCAACAGATGTTCCTCTACCAGGGCGCGCGAGCAGAAGCAGATCTCTACGACGTCGACTACTTCCGTGACCTGGAGAAACAGTTCCCCGATCAGTTCACCTATCGTCCCTGTCTATCCGACGAGGAGGCGGACGGCTTCGCCCACGGAATGGTCACCGATGTCGTGGACAGTGATTTTCCGACCTGCCGCGGACATGTGGCCTACCTGTGCGGGCCACCGCCGATGGTGGAGGCCGCGATCAAGCTGCTGATGAAAAAGCGCCTGTTCCCCCGCGACATTTATCGGGAGGACTTCTTCGATTCGTCCGACAAGGCCACCGGCGGAGTCCGCAGCCCACTGATGAAGACGACTTGATGTCACAAGGAGACTGCATGGTGACCAGCCAGCGCGACGTGGTTTTTACACCGTTCATGCTGAGGGTGCGCGACACGCTCGAGAGTTCCGGGGCGGCGCCGACCGAATTGCGGATGAAGCTCAGCGGAAGCCGTTCCATCGCCGTCGCCGTGGACGAGTGGGTCGAGTTGCGAACCTATGCCGAGCACATGATCGCCGAGGCCAACGCCATGCTCGGGCCTGACGACGAACGCATCGCATTGTGCGATGAATGTGGCGACGGCGTGCTGGCGTTCGAACTGCGTCGCCGGGCGCAGAGGTTTCGCGTGTTCGTTAACCCCGATGCGTCGGGCCACCGCGGACAGGTCGAAGTCGGCGACGATCCTCAGCTCTCGCCCGAAGAGCCCGCCGAGCGGACGGTGCTCGACGATCTGATCGTCAACATGATGGTCCGCGCCAAACAGCCTTCAGCGGGCAGATGAGCGTCGACACGCGCCCCGAGGTCGGCGAGTCCGTTGTTGCCGGGGGTATCCGCACCAATTACCTGGAGGCAGGGACCGGCAAGCCGGTCGTCTTGGTCCATGGCTCTGGGCCTGGGGTGACCGCGTACGCGAACTGGCAACTGACCATCCCGCACTTGGCCAAGCGCTACCGCGTGCTTGCGCCGGACATGGTCGGCTTTGGGTACACCGCGCGGCCCGCCGGTGTCAGCTACGGCGTGCAGACCTGGGCCGACCAGGTGGTGGGGTTCTTGGATGCGTTGTCCATTCCGCGGGCGTCGGTGGTAGGGAACAGCTTCGGTGGGGCGATCGCACTGCGCATGGCTACGCAGCACCCCGATCGGGTGGATCGGCTGGTGCTGATGGGCAGCATCGGGGTGCCTTTCCCGATCACCGCAGGGCTCGACGCGGCATGGGGATATGAGCCCTCCTTCGAAAACATGCTGCGCATGCTCGACCTGTTTGGTTATTCGCGGGAGTTGGTTACCGATGAGCTTGCGCAGGTGAGATACGAGGCCAGCATCCAGCCCGGGTTTCAGGAGTCGTTCGGTGCGATGTTCCCGGCGCCGCGGCAGCGGCACGTTGACGCGATGAGTATTCCCGACGACGAAATCTCCCAACTGCGGCACGAGACGCTGATCGTTCACGGTCGCGATGACCAGGTGATCCCGCTGGATACCTCGCTGCGGCTGTTGCAGCTGATCGACCGCTCTCAGCTGCACGTTTTCGGCAGGTGCGGTCATTGGACACAGATCGAGCACAGCGCGCAGTTCAACAGGCTGCTCGACGAATTTCTAGCCGACTGAGGAGCGACATGGCCACAATACTCACGGTTTTGGACTTTCACGGCGACGCGCACCAGCTGAAGGCGTGTTATGACAAAGCGCTACTGAAGGTCGCCGAGATCTCGTCGGCGCGGCCGATGATTCATTTTGCGACGCCACGTGACTACGGCCTGATGGTGTGCGATGTCTGGGAGTCTGAAATTGCCTTGGCGACGTTCCGGCGCAATCGGGAGATCGAAAAAGTTCTGACCGCCAGCGGCCTACCGGAACCGAAGTATCGGACCTTCGAAATCCACAATCTCGGCTGGCCGATCTCGGCTATGCCGATGTACCGGTGAGCGGGGAGGACGAGGAAATAATGACAGTCACGAGCAAGCCGACCAAGGCGGCCCCAGGTAACCGTCGTCGCCGAGACGCGACACCTAAACCCGATCGCGAGCTGCATCTGCGCATGTTCCACACGATGGCGCTGCACCGTGCGGTCGAGGACCGGATGATGAGCATGTACCGGCAAGGAGAGCTGCTTGGCTCGCTCTACTCCGGGAATTGGCATGAAGCGATTGCGGTGGGAACCGCTGCGGCGTTGCGGCAAACCGACTTCCTCTGCCCGCTCCACCGTGATCTCGGCGCACATCTGTGGCGGGGCATGCCGCCACGCCAGGTGATGGCGAGTTTCATGGGCAAGAGCACCGCGCCGACCGGCGGCCGGGACGGCACGTTGCACTACGGCCGGCTTGATCTCAACGTGTACAACCCGCCAAGTCACATCCCCGACAACTACCCGGTGGCCTGCGGCGGGGCGTTCGCCTTCAAGTACCGCGGCCAAGACGGGGTGGCACTGGCGTACTGCGGCGACGGATCCACCGGCAACGGCGACTTTCACGAGGCGCTGAACATCGCCGCGGTTCTAGAACTGCCCTGCATCTTCGTTGTGGAGAACAACCAATACTCCTATTCGACGCCGTTGCGGTTGACCTCGAGATCGCAGGACTTCGCCACCAAGGCGATTGCCTACGGTATGCCCAGCGAGAAGGTCGATGGGATCGACGTGGTGGCCGTGTACGAGGCGACATCGCGTGCAGTCGAGCGGGCCAGATCAGGAGGCGGCCCCTCGCTAATCGAAGCCGTCACCATGCGCATGCACGGCCACGCCGAGCACGACTCCGCCGACTACGTACCCAGAGAGATGCTCACCGAATGGGCAAAACGCGACCCGGTCGAAGAATTCGCCGCACGGTTGATCGTGCTGGACTTCGCCACCGACGACGACATCAAGGCAATCAAGGAAGAAGTGCGTCAGGCCGCGATCGAAGCACGCAAGCAAGCGCTGGCCGACCCGATGGCAGAGCCGGACGATTTGGAGGCGCGTGTCTATGCCCGCTAAAACAGCCACCACCAACGGAGAAGTCAGCTACCTCGACGCGGTTAGCCAAGCGTTGGCCGCCGAGATGGAAGCCGACGAAAACGTCTTCCTGATCGGCGAGGACGTCGGCCAGTTCGGCGGCGCCTTCAAGGTGACCAAGGGCTTTCTGGACAAGTTCGGCGACCGGCGCGTCGTGGACACCCCGATCGCGGAATCCGGCTTCACCGGCCTCGCCGCGGGCGCGGCGCTGGTGGGGCTGCGGCCGGTCGTCGAGTACCAGTTCGCGGACTTCATCTCCTGTGGGTTCGACCAGATCATCAACGTCATTGCGCGACACCATTTCCGCACCAACGACCCGATGCCGATCACGTTCCGCTGCCCATTCGGGGCCCGGCTGCGCGCGGGGCCGACGCATTCGCAGAGCATCGAATCCTACTTCGCCCACGTGCCAGGACTGAAGATCGTCGCACCGGCGACGGTGAGCGATGCCGGTGGCTTGCTGATCAGCGCGATCCGTGACAACAACCCGGTGCTGTACCTCGAGAGCAAATACCTCTACCGAAGGATCAAGGGACCGCTGTCGCTGGATCCGGTGCCGATCGGCAATGCGAAGGTGGTCCACGAAGGCGACAACGTCACCCTCGTCACCTACTCGGTCGGCGTGCATCAGGGGCTGGAAGCGGCCGCCGAGCTGGCGAAAGAGGGGATTTCCGTCGAGGTCGTCGACGTCCGAAGCCTTGTCCCGCTCGATGTGGAGACCATTGCCGCCTCGGTGCGCAAGACCTCACGCGCCGTGGTGCTGCACGAGGCGGCCCGCCGGCTCGGCTACGGCGCCGAGATCAGTTCCGCGATCACCGAAGAGTGTTTCTGGTCCCTGGACCACCCGGTCGTGCGAATAGCGGCCAAGAACACCCCCGTCCCCACTAGCCCAGCCCTGGAGGACTACGTGATACCGCAGACCGCGGAGGTTATCGATACGCTGCGCAAGGTCGCGACGACATGAACGGGGGGGCCGACTTCGACGTCGTGATCATCGGCGGTGGCCCGGGCGGGTACGCAGCGGCGCTGTATGGCGCATCGGCGGGCCTGTCCATCGCCATCGTGGAGAACGACACGGTGGGCGGGACGTGCCTGAATCGGGGCTGCATCCCCGCGAAGGCGCTACTGCAGACCGCCGAGGTGTATCGCACCACCAATCATGCCTCCGACTTCGGCATCGTCGCCGATGGAACTGGAACGTTCACCGCGGACTGGGCGAAGGTCGCCAACCGCACCACCGGCATCATCAACCAACTTGTCGGCGGCTTATCGGGTCTGATCAAGCGGCGCAAGGTGGAGCTGGTCAAAGGGCACGGTCGGCTCACCGCGACCGGCGCGGTGTCGGTCGACGGAAGGGAACTGCGGGGCAGGGCGGTCATTATCGCCAGCGGCTCGGTGCCGCGGTCCATTCCGGGCTTCGACATCGACGGCACGCGGATCGTCAGTTCCGACCACAGCACCCGCAGCGATGCCCTGCCCGAGCGGGTCGCCGTCATCGGCGGCGGTGTCATTGGCTGCGAGTTCGCTTCGGTGTACACCGACGTTGGCGTCGACACCACGTTGCTCGAAGCATTGCCCGGTGGCGTTCTGCCCATCGGGCCCGATCCGGAACTCGCGGGCATTCTCAAACGTGCGCTGACCACGCGTGGCACCAAAATCCACGCCGGCGCGAAGGTGAGTCCGCCCGGAAAGTCCAATGGCGGACTGATTCTCGGATTCGAGACGAAGGAAGGTTCGGAGAAGATCGAAGTCGACCAGGTGCTCGTGGCGATCGGACGACGCCCGGTCAGCGAGGACATGGGGTTGGCCGAAGCGGGAGTTCGTATCTCGGCCAAGGGCTTTGTCGAGGTCGACACGACGACGATGGCAACGGCAAAATCTGGTGTCTACGCGATCGGTGACGTCGTCGAAACCCCCGGATTGGCGCACGTCGCGTACGCCGAGGCGATCGTGGCGATCAAGGCGATTCTTGGCGAGAACCCGATACCGGTCGACTATGCCAGGGTTCCGTGGGTGGTGTACACCCATCCTGAGGTGGCTTGGGCCGGCTATACCGAGGCAGAGGCGAAGGCTGCCGGGTACGACGTCGTCGTGCACAAACACAAGTTCGCGGGCAACGGCCGCGCCATGATCATCGGTGATACCGACGGCCTAGTGAAGGTCGTCGCCGAGAAAGACGGCCCTCTGCTCGGCGCTCACATCGTGGGCCCGTGGGCAAGCGAGCTGATCTCCGAGAGCTATCTGGCGGTCAACTGGCAGGCCTTGCCCGAGGAAGTCGGCGCGTTTATCCACGCCCATCCCAGCCTGTCGGAGGCTGTGGGAGAAACGATGCTTGCAATGACCGGACGATCGCTACACGGCTGAACTGGAGCAATGATGGCAGATGACGTGCACGCGGTGACGATGCCCAAACTCGGCGAGACGGTCACCGAGGGGACGCTGTCCCAATGGATGAAGGCGGTCGGCGATGAGGTCGCGTTCGATGATCCGCTGTTTGAGGTGTCGACCGACAAGGTTGACTCCGAGGTCCCCAGCGCCTACGACGGCGTGTTGCTGGAAGTGCTTGTCGCCGAGGGTGAAACCGTTCCGGTGGGCACGGTGCTGGCCAAGATCGGGCCCGCCGGGGCCGCTACGGGCGGCTCACCGGCACCGGTGCAAGCGGTGCCCGCGGCACCGCCGCCCCCTGCGCCCGCGCCAAACGGAGAAGCAGCGGCAGACGTCCATACGTTGACGATGCCCAAACTCGGCGAGACGGTCACCGAGGGGACGCTGTCCCAATGGATGAAGGCGGTCGGCGACGAGGTCGCGTTCGATGATCCGCTGTTTGAGGTGTCGACCGACAAGGTTGACTCCGAGGTCCCCAGCCCCTACGACGGCGTGTTGCTGGAAGTGCTTGTCGCCGAGGGTGAAACCGTTCCGGTGGGCACGGTGCTGGCCAAGATCGGGCCCGCCGGGGCCGCTACGGGCGGCGCGACGACGCCGACGCCTGCGGCCGCGGCCCCGACGCCCGCTCGTGCCGCTATGCAATCCGGTAACGGACAGGGCCGGCTGTTGTCTCCGGTTGTCCGCCGCCTGGTTGCCGAGAATTCGCTCGACCTCGCCTCTGTCACAGGTACAGGAGCGGGGGGCCGCATCAGGCGCGAGGATGTGCTGGCGGCCATCGCCACAGCACCAGCCCGCACTCAGGCACCGTCGGCAACACCAGCTGCGTCGGCCAGACCGGCACCTGCTGCGCCACCGACAGCACCGGTCGCCGCAGCTGTGGCGGGGGACCGCGAGGAAGTGGTGCCGCTCTCCCGGATCAGGCTGGTAACCGCGGAGCGAATGCTTCAGTCAAAGCAGACATCGCCGCACGTGTGGACCTCCGTCGAGGTCGACCTCGAGCGCATTGAGATCATCCGTCAGAAGCACAAGGCTCAGTTCCGAAAGGACGAAGGGGCGTCATTGACGTACCTGCCGTTCATTGCTCGCGCAGCTTGTGATGCACTGCGGGCACATCCGGCCGTCAACGCCTCTGTCGACATCGCCAGCAAGACGATGACGTTTCACAAGTTCGTCAACCTCGCGATCGCCGTCGACCTGGATGAGCGAGGCTTGATGGCACCGGTGATCAAGGATGCCGATGCGCTGAACCTGCGCGGGATGGCCCGCGCTGTAAGGCGTGTCGGTGAGGCCGCGAAGGCGAAGAAGTTGTCGTCCGACGACCTGTCCGGCTCGACGTTCACGCTCACCAACCCCGGGCCGCTCGGTAGTTACGCATCGGCACCGATCATCAACCAGCCCAACGTCGCCATCATGTCCACCGAGGGGGTCTCGCGGCGGCCGACCGTAGTCGGTGACGCGATCGCCATCCACCACATGTGCGTCCTCGGATTTTCCTACGACCACCGGGCGTTTGATGGCGTCACGGCCGCCCGGTTCCTGATGTATATCCGCGATGCACTTCAAGACCGGGATTGGGAGGCCGAACTGGCATGAGCTCACCGACAGTCGAACCGCAGGACGCGCCCGCGGCGTCATTTGTTCCGATCCCGTCCATGTCGTCTGCACTTGAGGCGGTTGCGGCCCTCGCGCCAGAGGCTGGCCTGGTTGCCGATCCCGATACGGCATTGTTCGGGCAGGCGCTCGCGGCAGCGGCTAGGGGCGCGGCACGCCACCCTGTGAAGGGTGCCGGGCTGACATTTCGCCTTGCGAGCGAGCTGATGGGTGCGGGGGTCGCGGCGGTGAGCCGCGCGTTGGGCTCCTCGATGCCGGGACCGGTGCAGGTTGATCCGAAGGACCGCCGGTTCACCGATCCCGCTTGGGAGGGCAACCCCGCCTATTTCGCGATCAGACAGGGCTATCTCGCGCTGCGTAAATACGTCCTCGAATTGGCCCAGACGGCAAATCTGGATCCGTCGGCGACGGCGAAGGTGGAGTTGGCGCTGGGCGTGATGGCCGACGCCCTTGCTCCGACGAATTTCCTGCCGACCAACCCGGCCGCGCTCAAGCGGGCATTCGATACGGGCGGGGGCAGCGTCATCGCCGGTCTTCGCAATTTTACCGATGACCTGATCCACAATCGCGGGTTCCCGCGGCAGGTCGACGCAACACCGTTCGAGGTGGGCCGCAACATGGCGGTGACCCCGAGCAAGGTCGTCTACCGAAGCGAACTCATCGAAGTGCTGCAATACTTGCCGCAAACCGATCAGGTGCACGAGATACCGATACTTTGCAGCCCGCCGTGGATCAATAAGTACTACATCATGGATCTTGCCCCGGGTCGCAGCTTCATCGAGTGGGCTGTCCAACACGGCCACACCGTGTTTGTGATCAGCTACCGTAACCCCGACAAGACAATGGCGGACACCAAGCTCGACGATTACCTTATCAACGGTCCGAGCACCGCCCTGGATGTCGTTTGCGAGATCACCAGTTCGGACACCGTCAACCTCGTCGGACTTTGTCTCGGGGGCGCGATGACCATGATGACCGCTGCATACCTAGCAGGAATCGGTGACAACCGCATCGGAACGATTACGTTGCTCAACACCCTCATCGACTACTCGCAGCCCGGCATTCTGGGTACATTCACCGATGCCCCGACGGTCGGCAAGCTGGAGAAGAAGATGGCCCGCAAGGGCTTCCTAGAGGGCCGGGAGATGGCCGGTACATTCGACATGCTGCGGGCCAACGACTTGATCTTTAACTACGTCGTCTCCAATTGGTTGATGGGCCAATCCCCGCCGGCCTTCGATATCCTCGCGTGGAATGCCGACGCCACGCGTATGCCGGCCGCAATGCACTCGTTCTATCTGAGGTCGTGCTACGTCGAGAACCAACTTGTCGCCGGCGAACTCGAACTGGCCGGGCGTCGGCTCAACCTCGCCGACGTCAAACAGCCCCTTTACATTGTCGCCGCGATCAACGATCACATCGTGCCGTGGCAGTCGTCCTACCAGACAATGCGCTACCTGCCCGCCCCAGCGCGTTTCGTGCTATCCAGCGGAGGGCATATCGCCGGAATTGTGAACCCGCCGGGTCCGAAGGCGTGGTACATGGCCGCCGAGGGCACGCACTCCACGCCGAAGGCATGGGAGGCCAACGCTGAGAAGCATGCCGCCTCGTGGTGGGAAGACTGGGAGCGCTGGACCGCAGAGCACGCCGGGCCGATGATCGATCCGCCGCGGTTGGGCAGCGAAACACACCAGGTGCTCGGCGACGGGCCCGGGGATTATGTCCACGGGTGACGCATGGCCAACACAGTTCCCATCGACGAGTTCGTCGCCGACACCGGCTATCCCGGGTTTCCTGGTCTGGGCGAAGATTCGCCCTCGTGGCTTATTGATCCGTATTCCAATTTTCGCGCCGCGGACCAAAACCGCTTCTGGTTCCTCGACTTTCATTGGCCGCGGGGACTCACCCCGATGGGCATGCTCAGCATGGCCGACGGCTACGCCCGCGGAACGCAGTACGCCGCCGAAAACCTGCCACTGCCAACCGGGCGTGGCATCGCCGTGCGCAGCGCGGGAACCCATACCTACGCATCAGAGGTCGCGCTGGATCCGAACGCGGACAACACTGCCCGGGCAGCGCGGTTTGCCCGGGCACTTCCGACATTCATCCACAATTTCGAAGAAATCTGGCGTGAGCGTCGCGCGGAGATTGACACCGATTGGGAGCACCTTCGTCGCACCGACCTGACCGGCATCTCGCGCACCGAGCTGCGCGGGCAGCTGAGCCGGGCACGCGCTCACCACCGCAGGGCATGGCAGATCCACTTCGAGCTGATGTATCCGTTGCTGGCCAACTTCCTGGGCTTTCGTGGCCTGTGCATCGAGTTGGGAATCAATCCGAACGAGATCGCCAAATTCCTCGAAGGCGGCGACACCCGGATCATGGCAACGGACCGCGAGCTTTGGCAGCTGGTGGCGTCCGCCCGCAACGCGTCACTAGAGACTATCTTCGCGGCGACGGAACCAGAGCAGCTCGCGGCGGCGCTCGCCAAGGCCGGCGGCAGGGCCGCAGGATGGCTCGCCAAGTTCTCGGATTTTCTCGATACCTACGGATGGCGGACCGAGGGCATCGACGACATTGCTCTGCCAAGTTGGATCGAGGATCCCACCTCCCCGCTGGGCACCATCAGAACATTTCTGCAGATGGAAACTCCACACGACTTCGCGGCCGCGCGGACGGCGGCGGAGGAAGTGCGCGAGGCGGCGCTGGACGCGGCGCGATCGAAGCTGACGCGCGAAGAGCAGGTTGTCTTCGATGCTGCGCTCGACTCCTGCCGCCGGGCCAATTTCACCTGGTGGAACGAGGAACACGATTACTACATCGACTTGCGTGCCACATTGCCGCTGCGCCGGGTCTGCCTGGCAACAGCCGAAGCCATGGGCGCCGACCAGCCCGACGACACCATGTATTTGTTCTGGCCCGAGCTGGTGTCGGTCCTTGACGGGCAGACCGATTTCGGCAGGTTTAAGAGCATCATCACCGACCGCCGGCAGTACTTCACCTACTGGTGCCAGCGGCGGGCTACGATGCCGAAAGTGCTCGGGACCATACCCGACAACGTTAGCGATCCGGTCATGATCGAGATCTTCGGGCTCAACAACCATTTTCTGCGGACGGTGCGCACGGTCGGTTCGGCTGCCAGCGTGAAGACGCTCACCGGCATACCCGCCGCGCGCGGTGTCGGGCGCGGGATCGCCAAAGTGCTGGTTAGCGCCGACAACCTGCACCGGATCCAGCAGGGCGACGTGTTGGTATGCGAGTCGACTTCACCTAACTGGACCCCGTCATTTGCCAAGATCGCCGCCTGTGTCTGCGATGGGGGAGGTTCCCTCTCGCATGCGGCGATCGTCGGTCGAGAGTACGGCGTGCCGACCGTCACCGCGGTCGGCCTCGCGACGGTCCTGATCCGCGATGGTGACGAGGTGGAGGTCGACGGGTCGAAGGGGACCGTCACAATTGTCCCAAGCCACGACACGTCGGCGTCGGGAATGCCGACATGACGCCGCTGATCGCCTGGGTGGATGATCTGGATCCGGCCACCGCCACCGCTGTCGCCGGGGCGAAGATGGGTCGGCTCACCGAACTGTCGAGCTGCGGTGTGCGGGTTCCGCGAGGGTTCACCATCACGGTCGGCGCCTACGCGCACCAGTGCTCCGAGTCGGGACTGGATGCGCTTGTGAAGGAACAGGTGTTGACATTGCCTAACCCGGTTGACGACAAACACTTGGCCGCTGTTGCAGACCGCATCCACACCGCGTTCAAACAGACCCCGGTGGAACCGGCGCTGGCGGCCGAGATCCGAGACGCGTACGCCGACTTGAGTTTCCGCTGCCTCGACATCAATCAGCCGGTCGCGGTCCGCAGTTCGGCGACCGGCGAGGACAGTGCCGAGGCTAGTTTTGCCGGCATCTTCGAGACCTACCTCGGCGTCTCGGGCGAGACGCAGGTTCTCGATGCTATCCGCGGTTGTTGGGCCAGCCTTTTTTCGCCTCGGGCGTTGTCCTATCGCCTCGAGCATGGTCGCTCGCACCGGGAAATGCCGATGGCGGTCGGTGTGCTCGAACTCGTGCCCGCACGGGCGTCCGGCGTGGCGTTCTCGATCCACCCGGTGTCCGGGAAGCGTGACCGGATGGTCATCGAGGGTACCTGGGGATGGGGTGAGGCCGTGGTGCAGGGCACGGTGACACCCGACCACATCGAAGTGGGGAAAACCGACCGGCGGGTACTTGACTACAACGTCGGCAGCAAGCAGGTGATCTCGGCGTTTGACTACGCGAAGGGCGAAGTGGTCGAGGCCGAGATGCCCTTGCGCTTCCGGGACGCGCGGGTCCTCGACCAGGAGGAGATCGGCGCGCTCGTGGACGCGATCCACGTGATCGAGAAGCACTACGGGCACCCAGTGGACGTCGAATGGGTGATCGAACGGGCACGCATCCCGGGTGGACCGATATGCATCGTGCAGACCCGACCGGTAACGGTAGTCGATGAGACCGCGAGCGCGCAGCGTGAGATTTCCTGGGATCCAAGCGCGTACGCTGCGAAATACGCATTCGGGCAACAGCCATGAGACCGCGCGCCTTGATACTCGACTTCGGCGGGCCGGTGCTGGTGACGCCCTTCGAATTGGTGGAGGCTCTTGAGGTCAGAGTCGCGGTGCCGCGCGGCACGTTCGGATGGACCGGACCATTCGACCCGGAAAGCGATCCGCTGTGGCGCAAGTTAGAAGTCGAAGACCAAGGGCAAGTGACGTACTGGGAGATCCGCGCCCAAGAGTTCGCTGAAGTGACCGGCTTCGTTGGCGTTCGCCAACTGATGTCGCAGCTGTACCCCGTCGAAGAGATCGCGTCATCCATTCGTCGTCAGGCCTATCAAACGGTGCGCGCCGCCAGGTCCGCAGGACTTCGGACTGCGGTGCTGACCAACGATCTCGCGAGCTTCTACTCCGACGACTGGATCGGCCGCATCGGCTTTCTGAATGAGGTCGACGCCGTAGTGGATGGTTCACGCACCGGTGTGCTCAAGCCTGACCCGGCGGCCTACCGGGCGGTGTTGTGCTCGCTCGGGGTCTCGGCCGAGGAGGCCGTATTCGTTGACGACCACCCGCCGAACGTGCTTTCGGCGCGCGCGCTGGGCATGTCGGCATGCTTCTTCGATGTGACCCGACCCTGGCAGTGCTACCAAACGGTGCACCAGATGCTCGGGCTCCAAGACTCGGATCTGGTGAAATAGCGACGACTGTGTGTCTTTGGTCCGGCGCCCATCCATCGCGTTCGACACGGCGATACGAGAACGAAGTCAAACGCGATGGATACCCGCGCCGCAGGCCGCCAACGAATCGATCCGCCGGACCCCCGAGTATCTGGCTGCGTGGATCGAACTGGCCGACCGGCTCCGGCAGACACCATCACGGTCGAGGGCTGACAAAATGTCATCGATCGAAGTGAAACTTACCGAACGACGCTGTCAGACGGACAGACGCGACCCCGATCGTTGCAGCACAAGATTCACGAACTCACCGCGCCCCGGCGACCCCGGGCTTAATCGGGAGTTTTCGTTGACGAAGCCCGAAACGGTTCGCTGAACCCGCGAAAGCCTCTTGGGCGGATTCGGCCGCTGCATTCAGCCGCGCAGCCGAAGGGTGACAGCGCGGGGTTCGGTGAAGAAGTCGCGCGAGTACTGCCCACCGCGGTGTATCCACCGGCTCGGGCGCGATCGTGTGGGTGGTGACACCCTGCGGCCCGTACAGCGCACTGAGCTGGCGCATCAGATTGAGCACTGCGACCATCACCGTTCGGGGTAAGGCGTCCAACGGACCGGGTTTAGGCCAAGAGAACCGGCGATGGTGACGATACGAGATCCAGGTACCAGTTGGTCGCGGACCGCACGCAACAGCCGGACGACTCCGCCGACCTAGTGTCGTGAGTCATTAATTACGGTCCAGGCAGTTAAACTGGGTGATGCCCTCACCTCGTGCTGCTGAGATTGTGTTGACTGACGCCGAACGTGCGGAGTTGGAGGGGTGGGCTCGTCGCCGTACGAGTGCTGCGGGGTTGTCGTTGAAGTCGCGAATTGTGTTGGCGGCTGCTGAGGGTGGGTCCAATTCGGATATGGCGGCGCGGATGGGGATTTCGCGCTCGACGGTCAAGCGCTGGCGTAATCGCTTCGTTGAGCAACGCTGCGATGGGCTGCTGGATGAGCCTCGGCCGGGTACGCCGGCGCGGGCCAGCCATGACTATGTCCGGTATGGCACCTCGAGCTTGTACGCCGCTTTGGACCTGGCTTCCGGTCAGGTGATCGGCTCATTGCACGCCCGCCATCGCGCTCAGGAGTTTTTGGCGTTCCTGAAAAAGATCGACGCCGAAGTGCCCGCCGATCTGGACTGTCACGTCGTCTTGGACAACGCCTCCACCCACAAGACCCCCGCGGTAAAGCGCTGGCTTACAGCGCATCCCCGGTTCGTGCTGCATTTCACCCCGACCAGCTCCTCATGGCTCAACCTCGTCGAACGCTGGTTCGCTGAGCTGACTACCAAGAAGCTGCGCCGCGGCACCCACACCTCGGTGCGCCAACTCAATGCCGACATCCGAGCCTGGATCGACACTTGGAACGACAACCCCCGCCCCTATGTGTGGACCAAAACCGCCGACCAAATCCTGGCCAGCATCAGAAACTACTGCATCCAAATTAATGACTCACGACACTAGATGTTGGTGCCCACTGCAAAATCGGAGCGGGCGATGGCATCGGCCGAACCGCGCACCGGCAATCCGGCTGCGAACAACGCCATGCGAATTGGCGAATCAACATTTGCAGCAATCGTTCCCACTGCGCTGTCGTCGCCGATGTCGGCGACGCAGGGAACAATCGACGGGGCCGAGCTGGCGAGCTCGTCGAGCTCGCCGTCATCGCGGGCAACCGCGATCACCCGAAACCCGCGCCGAGCCACACCCCCTATCGCACCGCTGGCACCCGCAACGACGCAAAGGTCTGGTTCGACAATGTCACTCGCTCGCGATGCCTCCCCGCCCAGCCCACGTGCTGCTGCACCTGATCAGTTGTTGTAGTAGCGGACGACGTAGTCGGCGACGCAGCAAGGCTTCGGCTCGTTCTGCACCTCGTAGGTGAGGCGGTACACCGCCTGCGCCCCGCCGCTGACCTCCGTCACGTCGACGAGTTCGACGTGCATCCGGATGCGCGCGCCGACCTTGAGCGGCGATGGAAACCGCACCTTGTTCAGGCCGTAGTTGAGGATGACATCGAAGCCAGACACTGTGCACACCGACCACAGCAGGCCAGTGGCCATTCCCAGGGTAAGAAACCCGTGCTGGATGGTGGTGCCAAACGGCCCGTCCTTGGCCCGTGCCGGGTCGACGTGGATCCATTGCTCGTCACCGGTCAGCCGGGCGAAGCTGTTGACGTCCTCCTGGGTGACGTCCACCCAGTCACTGACGCCGAGCTTCGTGCCCGCTCGTTCTTGCAGCCCCGCCAGGCCCGTCATCACGACCGGCTCACCGCGTTTGGTTGTCGACGTGTCCAGACTCATCCGTCACCTCCATGTGCTTTAGGAGCCATCATGCGCTGACCGGGCGTATCCGGTCAGCAGCTTTCCGGGTGGCGGAACAGCGGATGTTCACAGCCCCAACTCGCGATAGAAGGTAATGAGCGCCTATCGATTTCTCTTAGCAAAGGCAGGGTTAATGGCTGACGCGGTAGACGTGATCCAACAGCGGAACATCACTTTCTCGGGCGCGTGCCGAGTGCTTACGGCGGGCCTGCAGGAGGCACAAATATTGCAGGTCAATTTCTGTATCGCGGTGGTCGACCGTGCCGGGAACCTCGCTGCATATGCCCGGATGGACGGTGCGCCACTGCTGTCTGGTCAGCTGGCGCAGGACAAGGCCTACACCGTTACCGCATTCGGACTTCCGACGCACGAGTGGTTCGAGATGATCAAGGATGAGCCGGCGCTGCTGCGTGGCATTGTCAAGACCGACCGGCTGATCGTGTTCGGCGGCGGCGTTCCGATTCTGGTCGAGGGAGAACTCGTCGGTGCGGTCGGTGTCTCGGGTGGAACCTCCGACGAGGATCGAAAGGTCGCCGAGGCAGCCGTCGCCGTCATCTGAATATGGTTGCCCCACAACCGATACCGCGTCTCAGTGGGCTGTCCAACCCCCGTCGATACATAACGATGCACCGTTGATCAAAGCGGCGTCTGCGGAACACAGATACACCGCCAGCTCGGCGACTTCTTCCGGCTCGACGAGCCGCTTTACGGCACTGTCGGCAAGCATCACCTGGCCGATGACGTCGGCTTCGGGGATTCCCCGGCTCTTTGCCTGTGCCGCAATCTGTTTCTCCACCAACGGTGTACGCACGTATGCCGGGTTGATGCAATTGGATGTGACGCCTTTGGGCCCGCCCTCGAGCGCCACCACTTTCGACAGGCCCTCAAGGCCATGCTTGCCAGCGACGTAGCCGGACTTGAAAGGCGACGCACGTAACCCGTGCGCCGACGAGATGTTGACGATGCGCCCGTAGCCGGCCGCGTACATCCGCGGAAGTGAGCGTTGGATGAGCCGGAAAGGGGCTTCGACCATCAGCCGCAGGAGGGCGGCGAACTTTTCGGGAGGGAACTCCTCAAGCGGTGCGATGTGCTGAAAACCGGCATTGTTTAACACGATCTCGCCTGCTACGTCGAGTTCGTCGAGCACGCGAGCATCGGTCAGGTCGGCAGCATAGGCGGTGCCACCGATTTCCCGCGCTGTGGACATCGCAGCATCGTGGTCGAGATCGAGGACTGTGACCCTTGCTCCGGCTCGCGCCAATCGGATCGCGCAAGCGCGCCCGATACCGCTGGCACCGCCGGTGACCACGGCGGTGCGTCCGGTCAAATCGACGGCCGCCGCGGCTGTGCGCTCGAGGGTGTCCACGGCGTTGTCTCCAATTAGGTTTGTCATCAAGCTATGTCAGGCGTCGACCGGCAGTTCCGAGCGAGCTGCGATGTCTGCAAGCACGACCGCCCAATGGTCCCCGAGCGCGTGGTGGCCCATGAACAGCCCCAAATGTCCAGCAGAGGCGAGCCGGCGGGTGATGTCCTGGTGAGGGGTCGACACGTGTTCTTCCAGTGCCCAAACCTGTTCGGCGGGCGTGATGTGATCGCGGTCCCCAGCGATCAGATAGACCGGACAATGAATGCGGCTCAGATTCACCCGCTCGCCGGCCACCCGCAGCGTTCCCCTGGCGAGCCTGTTGCGGGCGAAAATGTGCTTGACGACCCACAAATAGAACGTACCGCTCATGTCCTGTGTGTGCTCAAACCAGTCCGCGAACTTGGCGTAATGCGCGAGCTGTTCCCCGTTGTGGGCGTTACCGAACAGCTCGTACAGCCGCTTGAGCTCCCCAGCAGGCTCCAGCGCTTTGAACCCGGCAAGTTGGTATCGGCCCGGCCACAGGCCACCATGTCTGGCGACCAGCATCCGGTGGGCGACAACTTGCTTACTCGGGCTCAACAGCGCCAGCCACTGCTGTGACTGCGCCTGGCCGCGCTGCGTGTCGATCGGTGCACCGGCGATTGTCAGGGTGTGCACTTTCTCCGGGTGCATGGCTGCGTATATGACGGCGAGCCACCCTCCTTGGCAGTCACCCACAAGGTTGACCCGTCCGCCTAGCAGCTCAATCGCTTCGGAGATGACCGCCAGGTAGTCCTCGATGGTCGTGTGCCTGGTTTCGTGGGTTGCACCGATCCAATCGAGGGAAGCCACGCTGCCGAATCCGGCTGATTGGATGGTTTGGATCTGGCTCTGGCCCTCGGCGAAGTCGACGACGCACGAGTCGTGGCCGGCTTGCGGCGGCAGCACCAGCACCGGGACGAGGTTCGCCTGCGGGTTCTGGCTAAAATCCCGGAGTCGCGCTATCGGCCAGACCCGGGTGATTTTGTGTTCCGTCGTCCATGTCGGTGGCTTCCGCACAAACGCGGACTGTGTCCAGTGATTAAACGTACCGAATAACTCGGAGGGGGTGGCGCGCCGCGCGGCAGCAGAAGTCATGAATCGGGCGGTGCCTGTCGCGGCGGCATTGACAACCTGTGCAGGCATCCGCGCGTAAGTGCGGGCAATACCGCCGCCTGCCATGCTGCGTTGCAGTGTGCGCGTAAGTGCGGTGCGTTGCTTCATTGACTCAAAATATCCCGTCACTCGGTGGGCAGACGCTCACTGGCCGCTATGGCAGCGACCGTGGCTGTCGCTCCTGCCTCGAACCCCGGATGGTATGGCTACTGAAGCGCAGCGCCACAGGGGTTGTCGTCGGGCCGCGCTGGGTACCTCGCTCAGTCGAGGGTAGGCGCACCAAGTACTGCTGCCACTGTCGTTCCTATATCCGGAACCGTCCGATACATCGAGCCCCGGCCAAGGGAGGATAGCGGCGGACCAAGCTCCGCATTCACCGCTGGATAAGAGGAACCATGGTGGCAACGACAGACGACCTGATAGCACCCGACGTGGTGGGCAACGGCGTCCCGGACGGAGACATCCCGAGTATCGAGACGTCAGGGGGTCTGTCGCTGCCGGCGGTGGGCTTAGGTACCTACCGGCTCAACGGCCCCGAAGGCGCTCAGTCGATCTGCTCGGCCATCGACACCGGCTATCGGCTGCTCGATTCCGCGTTCAACTACGAGAACGAGGGGACGGTCGGCGCGGCCGTGCGCCGCTGTGGCGTGCCCCGTGAGCAAATCATCGTCACCTCGAAATTGCCGGGCCGCCACCAGGCGTACGACGAGGCGCTCACCACAATTTATGAAAGCGTCTACCGGACCGGTCTGGATTGGATCGACCTCTACCTCATCCATTGGCCGCTGCCCCGGCTCAATCTCTACGTCCAGGCCTGGCGAGCGCTGATCGAGGCTCGGGAGCGCGGCATCGTGCGCCACATTGGCGTGAGCAACTTCCTGCCCGAGCATCTGCAGCGGCTCGTCGACGAAACCGGCGTACCTGCGGAAGTCAACCAGATCGAAATGCACCCGTATTTTCCTCAGCTCGACGCGATCGCCTATCACCGGGCACATGGCATCGTGACCGAAGCGTGGAGCCCGCTTGGACGCGGCAATGATCTGCTCACCAATCCGGTGATCACCGAGATCGCCGCGGGCCACGGCGTGTCGCCCGGCCGGGTCCTGCTGGCCTGGAATGTCGCGCTCGGCGCGATCCCACTGCCCAAGGCGGCCTCGCCCGCCCGCCAACGCGCCAATCTAGACCTGTTCACGTTCGAATTGACTCTCGACCAAGTGGGGCGCATCACGGCGCTGGGGCGCCCGGACGGGCGCATCGACGGGCAGGACCCAGCGACCCACGAAGAGTTCTGACGCCGGGCCGGGAATATCGGGCCACTCCGCTACCGACAAGAAGAATGTCCAAATCGTTTGCCTCACACGCACGGTGGAGACGACGCCGTCACACACACCGGTCACCGATGAGATGTGATACGGCCACGGCGTCGCGCACTGGACGCGCATGTTTCCGCGGTGTCGGCTCTGTAGCGCGCAGCCTTTCCTGTAGTCGTCCGGCACCGGCGACAACGGTCGGCTCGGCGATAAGCCGGTCCCTGATGCGAGGCGGGTGTCGCGATTAACTACGAAGCGTTCGACGTCCCAGTCGCCGGCGGCAACCTGAAGGTCGGCAGGTGGGGGGATCGCGGTGAGGTGATCCTCGCTGCACACGGCGTTACCGCAAACCATCTCCACTTCGGTGCGCTCGCCGAGCAACTCGGGGAAGACTTCGCCGTGGTTGCGCCGGATCTGCGCGGGCGTGGGCGCAGCAGCGAAATCGCCGGGCCGTTCTCGATGGGAGCACATGCCGAGGACCTCATCGCGGTGCTCGACTTTCTTGGAGTCGAGCAGACCACCGTCATCGGGCATTCGATGGGTGCCTTCGCCGCGGTCGTCTGCGCCGACCGCTACCCAGATCGGGTGCGGAACCTGGTGCTAGTCGACGGTGGCATTCCGCTGGACCTCGGGCCGATCGCCGGGTTGCCGGCCGATCAGTTGCTCGCTGCCCTAATCGGTCCGGCACTCGAGCGCCTGCACCGTACATTCGCCTCTGTCGCGGAATACCTGGACTATTGGCGGCCACATCCGGCGCTGGCCGATGCCTGGAACGCACATCTCGAAGCTGCGCTTGCATACGACCTCGGTGGGCGACCACCGACGCTGCGCTCTACTGTTCGTGAGGACGCTGTCATCGCGGACGCGCAGAGCGAGCTGGACCAAGACGTGGTCGATCGCGCACTGGCAGAATTGGCGACGCCGCTGGTTCTATTACGCGCTGAGCGCGGGGTTCTGAATCAGCTACCACCGCTCTATGCCGATAACGCTGTGGCGGACTGGCTCGCCGCGGTGCCCGCACTGGGCAATACGCTCATTCCGGCGACCAACCATTACACGATCTTGCTGACCGAGCATGGCGCCAAAGCCGTGTCCGAGGTAGTCCGGGAATTGCTCCGATGACGCGCCGCCCCCGAGTCCTGTCCAGAACAGAAAGTGTTCCGCGCAACGGAAACCGGATAACTGAGTTTTTGCGGCGTGGACCTAGCGTTAAGGGATCGCCATCACTGGGTTGGAGGCGGATGTGACCGATGCACATTTCCATCCCGACGACACCGCATGGCGGTCCCGCGCCGACACCCGCTTCCTTCTGCGGGGCCCGAACGCCTGGCTGTCTAGGGGCGCGGCCCGGGTTACGCATATCACCCCGGTTATGAACGGGGCCGCCGGGCCGCTGTCTGAGCTGCCGCCACTCGCAGGCCACTCGGTATTTCCAGCCCCGTACGCATTCGCGCAGACACAGAATCTGTTGGCCGTGGCCTTCCCTTCCCCAGCGGGGCAGCTGAGATCAATCGCGCATTGCTCACCGACTCTCGCCGCAGCGGCGTGCGCGGCATCGCAGCTGGTCCCCGGAACGGACGAGGACTCCGACCATTGCGGTGTAGACGAAGGCCGTCGGCCCGTCGAGGTCAGGGATGCACAAACCCGCAGAATTCGCACGGCCCTCGACTGCGGCGTTACCGAGACAGCACCACGAAGCTAAGGAGGTCTAAGCATGCCAGCAGCCGGGCAGCGGCATCGTGTCGTCATCATCGGCAGCGGATTCGGCGGCCTGAGGGCGGCCAGGGCATTGAAGCGTGCGGACGTCGATATCACCCTGATCTCCAAAACGAACAGCCATTTGTTCCAGCCGCTCCTCTATCAGGTTGCGACCGGAATTTTGTCGGAAGGAGAGATCGCTCCGACCACCAGGGTCGTTCTGATGAAACAGAAGAACGTCCGGGTGTTGCTCGGCGATGTCGACGCGATCGACTTGTCCGCCAAGACCGTGACGTCGAAGTTGATCGACGTGCGTACGGTGACAACGTTCGACAGCCTCATTGTCGCTGCCGGCGCCCAGCAGTCCTACTTCGGCAACGACCAGTTCGCCAAGTTCGCCCCGGGTATGAAGACGATCGACGACGCCCTAGAATTGCGCGGCCGGATCCTGGGATCCTTTGAGGCGGCCGAGGTTACCACCGACCAAGCCGAGCGGGTCCGCCGGCTCACCTTTGTGGTGGTCGGCGCCGGGCCGACGGGCGTCGAGCTGGCGGGGCAGATCGCCGAACTCGCAACCCGGACCCTCGACGGGGCCTTTCGTACCATCAATCCCAGTGACTGCCGGGTGATTCTGCTGGACGCCGCATCCGCGGTGTTGCCGCCGATGGGCGCGAAGCTGGGCCTCATGGCGCAACGTCGGTTACAGCGGCTGGGCGTCGAGATCCAGCTCAACGCGATCGTGACGAACGTCGACTACTGGGGCATCAGCGTCAGGGACCACGACGGGACGGAGCGCCGCATCCGGTGCGCGTGCAAAGTATGGGCAGCCGGCATTCAGGCGAGCCCGCTCGGCAAGATGATCGCCGAGCAATCTGATGGGACCGAGATCGACCGCGCGGGCCGGGTTCTGGTGCAGCCTGACCTCACCGTCAAGGGGCACTCGCATGTCTTCGTTGTCGGCGATCTGATGTCGGTGCCCGGGGTTCCCGGGATGGCACAGGGCGCGATTCAGGGCGCGACCTACGCAACCAAGGTGATCAAACGCTCGCTCCAGGGCAATGACGATCCGGCCAAACGCAAGCCATTCAGGTACTTCGACAAAGGCAGCATGGCCACAGTCTCCCGGTTCAGCGCAGTGGCCAAGGTCGGCCAACTCGAGTTCGGCGGTGTTACCGCCTGGCTGGCCTGGTTAGTGCTGCACCTGTACTACTTGGTTGGCCATAAAAACCGGTTGACCACGGTGATGGCATGGGGGATCTCCTTCCTGGGCCGCGGCCGCGATCAGCTGGCCATCACCAACCAGATGATCCTCGGCAGGCTGATGATGACCAGAGCGGGCCCGGAAGCGTTGGGGGCCCTTGCCGAGATTGAACGAGCAGAACACGTCGAACGGGAGGCGTTCCCATAGCCACAGATATTGCGCATCGCCGACCGGTCGTCGCAGAGCGGGTCCCAGCACGTTCGTATGACCGGTCCGCCGCATTCCTGCCCAAGCGCGCGGCCAAGCAGCGAAACAACAAGTAACAGAACAATTAGCACCACAGAAAGCGAGTTCAAAGTGCGCAAAGAAATCGTTGTTCGGCAGCTACCGAACTTCATCAATGGCAAGTTCGTCGAGACCGGCAACACGTTCGACGTCCTGTACCCGATCACCGGTGAGGTGACCGCCCAGGCCCACGTGGCCGGACAGACCGAGGTGGACGCCGCGGTCGCGGCTGCCCGCGCCGCCCTCAACGGCCCGTGGGGCAAGATGCCGCAGGCGGAGCGCTCCAAAATGGTCCGTGCCATCGCCGACGGCGTCAACAGGCGTTTCGACGACTTCCTCGAGGCGGAGGTCTTGGACACCGGCAAGCCCTACTCGGTCGCGCGCCAGCTTGACATCCCCCGCGGGGGGGCCAACTTCGCAGCCTTCGCTGATGTGCTCCGCGAGCATCCCACCGAGGCGTTTCGCATGGACACCGCGGACGGCTTGGGTGCACTCAACTACGGCGTACGCCACCCACGCGGCGTCATCGGCATCATCTCACCGTGGAATCTGCCGCTGCTGCTGATGACGTGGAAGGCCGGCCCGGCGCTCGCGTGCGGCAACACCGTGGTCGTCAAGCCGTCCGAGGTCACCCCCTCGACCGCCACGCTGCTCGGCGAGGTCATGAACGACGTCGGCGTCCCCGAGGGCGTCTACAACGTCGTCCACGGGTTCGGGCAGACCGGCGCGTTGATCACCTCGCACCCCGACATCGATGGCATCACCTTCACGGGTGAGACCGTGACTGGCTCGATCATCCTCAAGGCCGTCGCTCCGACTCTGAAGGCCTCCTCGATGGAGATGGGGGGCAAGAACGCGGGCATCGTGTTCGACGATGCGGATCTCGACCTGACCATCAAGGAACTGGGCCGATCGTGCTTCCTTAACACCGGCCAGGTTTGCCTGGGCACCGAGCGGGTCTACGTGCACGAGTCGATATTCGACGAGGTCGCAGCCGGGCTGGTCGACTACGCCAAGAACGAGCTCAAGTACGGCTACCCGGACGAAGAGGCCACCAACTTCGGGCCAGTGGTCTCCGACGAGCACCGCGACAAGGTGCTGAGCTATTACAAGCTCGCCGAGGAAGAGGGCGCCGAGGTGCTGCACGGCGGCGGCGCGCCGAAATTCGGCGACGAGCGCGACGGCGGCTCTTGGGTCGAACCCACCATCTGGAAGGGCCTCGCCCGGGACAGCCGGGTGGTCACCGAGGAGATCTTCGGACCCGCCGTTGCGCTGATCCCGTTCACCGACGAAGACGAGGTCATCAAGCTCGCCAACGCCACCGACTACGGTCTGGCGGCGACCTTCTTCACCACCAGCTCCTCGCGCGTGCACCGGGTCGCTCCGCAGCTCGAGGCCGGCATCGTCTGGGTCAATTCCTGGTTCCTTCGCGACCTACGCACGGCGTTCGGCGGCATGAAGCGCTCTGGCATCGGCCGCGAGGGCGGCGTTCACGGGCTCGAGTTCTATACCGAGACGACCAACGTCTGCGTGAAGATCTGAGCACAAGCCGTGACCGACGCTGCAGGAGGCGCCGGTCACCACCTGCAGCTGCCCATCCGCGACTGCGCCCCTCGTCGAAGCGCTCTGGGGTGTCATCTTGAGCGCGCAAGACGGCGAGGCTCCGCGCGCGACCAGTGCGACCGCGATGGTCGGGGACGTAAGCGACGCCTTCGAGCTGGGCGACGGCCGGTGGCTGATCCGGAGCCGCCGGATCAGCCACCTATTCATCGGGCCGGACTACTGTCGTAGGGGTCTTCCGGTGCAATGGGGCTCGTCACAACAGCCTTGCCGGGCCCCCTGTTGCGGCAGCGCTGGTGTTGCGGCAGCGCTGGCCGGATCTATGACGCAGTGGTCGCTGACAGAACCAGGCAACTTGTCCACCAGGTCCTCGGGCACGTCGAGCGCCACTAGGTCTTCATCGTTAGAAGATCTGACCCCTGAGGTGACGCCAGCGACCTGCAACGCGCGCAGCATCGACAGATCGGCGTGAGACCGGCGCCACCGGCCACCATCAACACCGGCTGGTCGGACTCGCGCAGGAAGAACGACCCCAAAAGGCCCAGTGAAGGTCATAGTGTCACCGACCGTCGCCCGGTCGGTGAGATACGTCGACATCACACCGCGCGGGGCGCGCTTTATCAAGAACGTAGGTCGCTGTTGGTATGGGGCGTTACTTAACGAGTAGGACCGGGTGAGTTCGGTGTCGGGCACGGCGATATTGATGCACTGCCCGGGCAGCCCGGGCAGGAAGTTCAACTCCGCGCGGTTGGAAGTCTCGATCCGATGCACATCGTGCTCGCAGAAAGCTGCGACACCTCCACCAGCACGCCCAAGAAGGTGGTGGCTTCGGTCTTGGCGACCTCGGACGTAATGCGGACCTGAAGGACCAGATCCGCGCGCGGCTTCATGATGCAGGGCAAGCAATCGCCGGTCCCGGCCTCGGTGAGCGGGCCCGGGATGTAGAACCCGCGGTCAAAGGTCGCCGATTCAGAGAACATGGTGCACATGCCGAGCGCCACCTGGTACACGGGCGTCTGTGAGGTGTCGCCGATCGGCCTTCCCTCCTTCGGTGTGATGCTCATGCGGGCTCCTCAGCTGTGGTGGCCCGTCCACCATGTGATCGATGTAGTCGTCATCACGCGGACAACTCACGAAGCATCGCTCCGCACGAGGTCTTTCGATCCTGAGCTAGCCGCTGCGCCAGCTCGGCACCGGCTGCGCGGTAGCCGGTCAGCCCGACCCGGGCATGGGTGTGCCGGGAGTTCAGCACCAGGACGCCGCAGATCGCTGCCGCCCGTTCGTCAAGGGTGCCGGAACGCGTCATCATCGACGGTTCGATGGTCTGGTCGATTTGGGCCTGCAACCAGCCCGATCGGCTCGTCGGCGGCCGCGGGATTGGTTGGCCTATCCCACGTGTGCCCGCCATAGCAAGTTCGGTGGCGCTCTCCTGCGTCAGGACAGCGAGCTTGCTACGTTCCGTCGGCGCCCATCCCCGGCCGGGGTTCTGCGTCGCAAGCGTTCATGGGCTGGGGCTATCGCACGCTCGGACATCGCCTTGGCCCCCAACGCGATGTCCGCGCACCGCACGTGTCCGCGCGTCGATGCGGTCGCATTTAGCAACGTCGAGCGAACCAACCTCTTCGCCAATGGATGATGCGGCCGACGGAGGTCGTTGAAGTCACGGCGTGCTCGGTTTCGAACCGGAAGAGGCCAGCGTTTCTGCCTGGCCCGCCTGGCTTCGCCGCTCGGCGATGGTGACGTCGCCAGCGGCCCAGTGAGTTAGGGGTACCTCGCGGACCACCACCCGGATGTTGGCGGTCGGGACAGCAACAGCCCGCTCCACCGCGCAGGTCAGTTCGTGGATCAGACTTCGGATCTGCTCGGCGGTACGTCCCTCGGTGAGAGTAACCTCGACCAGCGGCATTCCATGCCTTCCTATCTCGACGGCGAGCGCGAGTTTCTCCGACCATAAGCCGCGGTTGCAAGCCGCTGTGCGTGATGTTCCTATTGGTGGAACAGCGACATTGAATTGCCAGCTGCTGCCGGCTACGTAGCCGCCGGGCCCGGGCATGCCATCAGTGAGCACGTCGGTGCCACTCGAGCTGGGCAGGGTGGACAGCCACGAATCTGCATGGCACCTGATGGATTTTCATCGATGACCGCTGGTGGTTAGCCGTCGGACGGCGAAGGTGCCGTGCTCGACATCGATTACAGGGAAGTCCAGGCCCGACATCGCCACGAGTTCGACCACTTCGGGAGCCGGGATGTTGCCCCAGGCGCCGAGCGCCGGACGATCGTTCCCCCGCGGCGTGCTCATGCAGGCTCAGTACGACGCACGCAGGCAGTCCGCAGCGTTGAGGATCCAACCGCGCTCGGTGAAGTCGTCGCGCCCACCCAGCTTCGGTGCGCCGCTGGATCGGCCCGGACGATGGGATTGACGATTAGTCGACTAGTCGACGCAAGCCGTGACAAGGCGATCTCCACCCATTCTGGGCGGGCGGAAAAGGCCCCGACGCGCCGGATTTTGGACCAGTTGTGTGGCCACCTCCGGCTGGCCTTGCAATCGCACCTGCAAGGCGCTCAAGCAGGCACTGCGGCCGCGGATTGGCGAGCCGCGGCTGGCGCGGCCACCGAGGTATGGGCCGAAAGTCGTCGCGGCGCTGATCTTCTGCTGGGCAATGCCGCACGCGCCGGCGGGAAAGCCGCTGGCCCCGACACTGGGTGCGAACGCGGCAGCTGAGTTTGATCTGACCCCGAGGATATGACGAACGGGACCACCGAGCCTCGTCTTGGTGGCCTCAGCGCTGGGCGAGCATGGCAAGCACATCGACGACACCGAGGTCGTCGCGCCCCTTGGCCGATGCCCAGCGCTGGAGTGCGCTCGCCGCCCCAATTGCCAGTTCACCTGGTAACCCAGCTGCTCGTAACGCGTCGGACACCTCGTGCATTTCCGGCATCCACCGCCACGCCTTGGCGGCCACGCGGGGGAATTCCTCGACATCAGCCAGTGGACGGCTGTGCAGCAGGTCTGCCTCATGTCTCAGGTATTCGCCGACCCCGTGCCGGTCGGCCAACGCGTGGGCCAACGCGGCCAGCACCCGGCTGGCCTTCTGGTACGACGCGTAGGCCATCTTCATCGCCGAAGCCTGGCCCACTCCACCGGGCAGCGTGATCACTTCGAGCGCGCTGCCGTCAAACAGCTCGGCTACAAAGCCCGCGTCACCGGACAGGTACAGCCGGGTGGTCCCGCGGCGGAAGGGCGGATCACCGATGATGCCGCCATCGACCACCTGCGCCTCGGGCAGCAGCGCGGCGATGTGCTTCATCCGGGCCGGCGCGATGGCGTTGGCCTCAACATAGGTCCCGGTGTAGCCACCGGTCGCGCGTGCGACCTCCTCAGCGAACTCAGGCGGGCAGATGGACAGCACGACCTCGGCGCCGTCGAGCGCGGTGGCCAACTCGGCGTGTTCCTGCAAGCCGGCCTCGACTGCACGTTTGCGGGTCGCGGCGCCGCGACCCGCAGCCACCCACCGTACCGTCGCGCCGGCCTGCACAGCCTGTCGGCCGACCGCAGCGCCCATCGCACCCGGATGCAACAATGTCACGACGGTCATTGGCGCTCGGGCCACCGCGTCCGTATAGCCGGTCCGGGAATTCGTGCCGGGGCTCCCCTGAGGCCGTCCTTCATTGCCGAACCCTCACACTGACATGTTGCGCACGCCGTGAGCGCTGTGATCGGCCTACCTGGTAGACGAGAGCCGTCGCGGCTCCAGTCTATTCGGTTGATGTCGGTGAACGCCCGCACCGGAGCCGGATAGCCACAGCGATCGCCGCAACGATGTAGTCTGCGGCCCACGCGAAATGCGATGCGCAGAGTCGGGCGCTGAGTGAATCGGGAGGCATTAACCTGTATCCGTGGATACCGACCGGCCCCAAAGCATGCTGGGCACGCTAATCCGCCAGCAGCGTGAGCTGATTGCGTTGCCGATGCGCGAGCTTGCCAAAGCTGCCGGTATATCGAATCCCTACCTATCACAAATCGAACGCGGTCTGCGGGCGCCGTCGGACGCAGTGCTCGAGGCGATCGCCGAAACCCTTGATGTCTCAACTGATGAGCTTTACAAACGTGCGGGCTTCGTGGATCGACCGCAGCCCGATCACGACGAATCCCACGTCCTGAGCGCGGCGATTCAGGCCGCGTCTGAACTGACCGCCCCGCAACGGCGGGCGATGTTGGAAATCTATCGAGGGTTCTTGGATGCCAACATGGTTCGTCGCTCTCGCGACGAGTGATCAGCGCGCAATAAGAAGCCAACCCCATCCGTCGTGGACGGATGGGGTTGGCTTCGCAGCTCGTCACTTCAGGGCTTCGCGCGCCGCCTTGACGTAGGCGCCGCTCATGTCCTGGACAAATTTCACATGCGTATTGGTCAATGCTGTGACCCAGTCGAGGTGGCTGTGGCCGGCCAGCTGCTCTTCGAACTCGGCGATGCTCTGCAACGCCTTCTCGTAGGTATCCAGGGACACCTGGCCGGACTCTTTGGCGGCCTGGATGATCTTCTCATTCAGGTCGCGGATCCGGGTAACGGCCTCTTCGAAAGCTTTGGTGTCAAACACCGAGGTGGCCTTGGTGCTAGTCTTCTCGGTTGCCATGTCTACTCCTTGATGGTGAGGGATGTGCAAATGCTGTTATCAGATTAGCACGTCACTAGCTAACTAGCAAACGGGTCGCCCCGGTCGACGTCAGCCGCAGCTAGAAACTCGCTGATGTAGGTGCTGGTCTCGGCGAGGCTGGTGCGGAAGAAATGGTGGCCGCCGCGCAGTACGCGCACACGACTGTTGGGGATGAGCATCGCCATCATCCGCGCGTTCACCACCGGGGTAATCGGGTCGTTCCTGCCGGCCAGGATCAAGGTCGGTTGGTGCAGCAACGGCAGCCACGTGTGGCTGCTCCAGCCAGCCATCGCGACCTGCTGCAACAGAAGGCCAAACCAGTTTGAATGCTGTGTCCAACCGAACGCTGCCCAATCATCCTGCACCGCCGGTGTCGCACCGCGGCACGACTCACCGGCAATCCTGCGTGCATACTCAAAACTCTGAAATCGCTTGGGCGACGACAGCTTGAGGCCTGTCGATAACATTGCCGTCACCATCGGCATGCCCGGTGTTGTGGCGGCAAGGATCAGCCGACGGCACCTTGTCGCGTTCTGCAGCGCGAATTGCTGTGCTGCCGCACCGCCCCACGACAATCCGAAGACATCGACGCGGTCATAGCCGAGCCTGTTCAGCATGCATCTGGTGAGTTCGGCCAACATGCCCATGTGGTAGGGATGCCAAGGGACGGGTGATTCCCCGGTTCCCGGAACGTCGAACAAAATTGTCTCGATCCCGCCCAGTGACGACGCCAACGGGACGAGCAGTTCCAACCGCGCCCCCATACCGTTGAACATTAGCAATGGTGTGTGCTTGCCATCTCCGGGGCGTATTGCGACTCGTACACGATAGCCTGCAAGGTTGAGAAACTCTATGCGAAGCTGATCAGCGAAAGCCGCGTTAGATGTCGCGTCGTCGCGATTCACTGCAAAGCCACCTCTCTGATTGCTACGCCCAAAAATCCGCATGCTCTCGCGTAGTGCTATTTCTCAAGTTTACCTGAAGTTTATCTATGTATAGGGTGTTTTTGATGCAAGGGCGGGGGGAGTCGGGAGCCTAGCGCGTTGGCGGTGTGAGGCACGGAAACGCCACCAGTGCGAGAGATCTGACCGGGACCGCCGCCGATACCATGCGATGATTGAATCTCTCAACTCTAATCAAGAATGGAAGTTATTGCGCCGCAGCTACTTCCGTTTCCATGCGGCAGGTCGTCACGCGGGTCCCGCGGAGTTATGGATCCACAGCCAACACGGAGTCCGATCTCATCTCATCAGTCCTCCCCGGCCAATACATAGGAGCTCCGAATACTAAATTGCGTACCATTCGTAGGTACCGTCCGGACGAATACGCCGTTCGATGACGCCGGACCACCGTAGATAGCCGATGTGAGCGAGTGTTTCGGTCATTGCCAGGTTTTTGTGTAAATCGAGCAAGGCCTTCTCGAACAATACGCTCGCGATTTCGTTGACTGTACGCGGGCGTTGTTCGATGGCGGCGCGAATTCCCTCCAGTCGACGGAACTTATTTCGCCGAATCGCTTGTATTCGACGAACTGCCCCGCGGAATGGTGTGCCGTGTCCGGGCAGGACTAGGTCTGGCGCGAGGGACTCGATACGGTCGAGCGAGTCGAAATAGCTCTTGAGCGGATCGGCGTCGGATCCGCGTTCGAACGTGACGGGCGGTGTGATTCCCGGCAGGAGGTGGTCGCCGGAGAGAACGGCTCCATCCTGCTTCGAATAGAGACAGACGTGGCCGAGCGAATGGCCCGGTGTGTGGATGATTTCCCAGTCGCCGCTTTGGGTGTGCAACGTCTCTCCGCCGCGCACGCGCTTGGATGCTTCGACGACCGAGTATAGGTAAGGCATCCAAATATCCAGCGAGCGGAATAGCTGTTGTGTCTGATCGCTAGATAGCCCGTGGTCGCTATACATGTCGCGCCGACGCATCGCGGAGGTGTCTGGGTGGCGGTATTTTTCTGTATCGAGGTCCGTCATCGCATGCATCCACAATTCGGCCCCGGTCAGCTCCATAATTCGGCCAGCCATACCGTAATGGTCAATGTGCGCATGTGTGACTAGGATCCGATTGACGTCGCGAATGGCGTACCCCGCATCGTTGAGCCCTCGTTCGACCGGCCCTAGTCCGTGATCATCCGGGTCAGGCTGCCAAATGCCTGGGTCTAGGAGAGTCAATTTGTCGCCATCGGGGATGACGTAGGCGTTGGTGTACTCGATCCCATTGATGCCGCACGGCAGAGGAATACGGCGAACGCCGCTCGGTGTCAGTGACTCGCTAGCAACAGTCATGGTCGCTATTCATGACTATCCGTGCATTCGTTCCAGAAGTGTGAACCACACCCGCACCTTCACTCGGTAGGTGACTCCGCTGTCCTCCACCTCACCACTAATCTTGCGCACCTTGAAATCGGTGACGGCTTCAAGCGTTCCAATCGCACGATCGATGGCCTCTGAGATCGCGCCTTCAATGGTGGCGCCGCTGCCAACTAAGTCGACAGCCTTTGCTACAGCCATCAACACCCTCCTGGTCGTACGTCGATGAAATGCAAACTGCGCGAGTACATCCTGCCCGTACCGCCAACTCGAGTCACCTAGGCGTTCCGGTCGGCGGAACAGCCGCTAGCGCCTTGGGCGCACCCCGTCTGGTAAGCCCAGGCGGCCTATGCCGTCTGGGGGAGCCGGTCTTTGACGTCGACCGTGCTCATCATGTGGAGAAATGAGCTGCGTCGACGTCGGTTGTCGACCCCGCTCGATCCCTCGCTGGAGCGGACCCTGGCCGCCTCGGTCGACCACAAGTCACGGTTGTAGAGCTCGACTTTCAATGTCGCCCAGAATCATTCGGCCAGTCGGCGCATGGGATTCGTGACAGCGCTCTGGCGTGACCGGTCACTCGGAGTAGGCCGTGTGGTCCAGCACCCGCTCAGCCGCTGTGGTTGCGGCGTGCGAGCGGTGGCCAGGCAGCGCGATATCCGGGCAACTCAGAGTGGAACCCCTGATCAGATTCCACTCTGCGGCATGGTCATCTCAACGTTTCACGCGCCACCTTCAGATAGGCAGTAGTGATGTCCTCGACCATCTTGGCGTGGGTGTTCGTAACCGTGCCGAGCCATTCGATCTGGCTGTGGCTGGCGGCGGTTCTTTCGAACTCGACCACCGCTTGCACGGCCGCACCGTAGGTATCGAGATAGGCCTGGCCGGATTCCTTGGCGAATCCGATCAGGTTCTGATTCACATCACGGAGCCGGGTGGCGGTCTCTTCGATGGTGTCCGGAATGGTCGGGGTCTTTGTGGCTGCCATAGTATTCCTTCAATCTCGTAGTGCAATCTCGTAGTGTCGCCTCGGATGATTAGCAACTCAGCAAATTATGAGCTGAGTTGCTAATCGACGGTCGTGACGCCGGCCGGCCCGTTGCCAGGTCGCTCCAGCCGATCAGCATATTCGCTAAGTTGGGTTGTTGCAGAGGAAGTTAACTCTCGTGCCATCAACTCCTTGATTCAGCGACCACGGACGCTCGCGATTACCCAGCAGCCTCTACGGCAGCTCCCAGAGGCGCCATGCTCCCACGCGGCGGCATGGCGGACATCGGAGGTATGCGGAGCGGGTTTCACCGGGTCGGGTTGTGCACGGCACCGACGCGGGCACCGGCCTCGGTTCTCGACAGCGACGCGTTCGTGATTGGTCGGCCAGTGAAACAGTTTGCCGCCATGCACTATCCGGTGATAGACCGGCCGGATTCCACCCCGGTTTAGGCCAACTAAATGCGCTCAGCTCAGGACGCCGGCCGGTGTAGGCACTGTGGCGGCGATGCTCTCGCAGGTCACCTCGCGAGGGTTCGGGTACCCCGCGGCAGCCGCGAGTTCTGCTGCCTGGTCGATACTCTCACGCGCAAATCCGAGTTCAGCCAGTGAGCTCGGGCCGCCGAGTGACGATACGAGAGCGAACACCCCGGTCGGCGCGTCGGACACCCCCATGGCCTCGGCGATGCGGGCCATCGCATCGGCGGCCGCGGGCGCGTTGTACGCCATTGTGTGCGGCAGCATCGCGGCGTGAGTCTGGGCGTGCGGTAGGGCGAAGCTGCCACCAAGCGTGTGACATAACTTGTGGTGCAGTCCCATTGCAACCGATGCCAAGCAGTTGCCGGCCAACCACGCCGACTGCAGCAGCGTACCGCGTGCCTCCCGATCGCCTGGGCGATCCAGCACTGCAGGGAGGGCGCCGACGATACCGCTAATCGCTTGCAACGCCATGCCGTCGACCACCGGGTTGGCATCTGGTGCGCATAACGCTTCAACAGCATGGGCCAACGCGTTGATCGAGCTGACCCTCGTCATCTCGGCGGGCAGCGAGAGTGTCAAGTCCACGTCGTAGACGACCGTCTCTGGCAGCACCTAGGCGGACCAGCGGCTGGTCTTGACCCCGTTTTCGGTTTCGCCGAGCATTGGCGTAACCTCCGAGCCGGCATAGGTGGTCGGCACGATCACCTGATCATAGCCCGCTCGCGCAGCGAGAGCTTTGGACAACCCGGTGGTCGACCCGCCGCCAACCGATACAACGCAGTCGACCGCGTGAGCTTTGGCGGCTTCCAGCGCTCGGGCGGTGACGTCGGTCGGGGTGTGCATCGCCGCGTCGTCGAACCGTGCCACGACCAGTGGGCCAAGTGCCGTTCGCACCGCCCCGACGGCCGCCGCGACGTGTGGACCGCCAAGGAGCAGCACGCGGGTTCGCTGCAGCCGCCCAACCTCCTCGGCGGTTGCCGTGACGGTTCCGCTGCCGAACACCACCCTCGATGGACGGGCGATGTAAGTGAAGCCCTTCATCGTAGCGCTGCGACCTATAAATTGCCTGCGACACAGACATTCTCGACGGTTCCGCTCCGTTCCGCGGGTTACTCGCGGATCATGCCCAAACTCGCATTCTCAAGCTCGACGTCGCGATCGTCGCTCACCCGTTCCGCCATGTGGAAAATGCCACGCCAACTCACGGGATCGGTTGCGATCATTGCTACGGCCGTAGTTACCTGAGCCCGCTGCGCTGGGCGGCCGCTAACCTGCTCGGACGCAGTGTACCTAGTTGCGAGATTTCCGCGTCATGCTGACGTGGCACACAGGATTCGTTTGGCAAGAAGGGATTTGATGACCGGCGAGGGAAGTGCTCACCCGACACGGATCCCATCCAGTACCGCGAACGGCCTGACCCAGCGCACCACGCAAGGGGCCAGCATTCATCACATCACGCCCAAGCAGCGCGCCGTTGAGGATGCCCTCGTTGCGCGGGTCCTAGCGTCGTTCGACGACACTCCCGACCCACGGCTCCGCCAGCTCATGCAAGCAATCGTGAAGCATCTGCACGCGTTCATTCGTGAGGTGCGCCTGACTGAGCAGGAGTGGAATACGGCCATTGCGTTCCTAGCCGACGCAGGGCACATCACCGACGACAAACGGCAGGAATTCATTCTGCTCTCCGATGTTCTGGGCGCCTCAATGCAGACCATCGCCGTCAGCCACGAAGTATACGAAAATGCCACCGAAGCAACGGTATTCGGTCCATTCTTTTTCGATGGCGCACCGTACATCGCACTCGGCGGCGACATTGCCGCGGGCGCCACGGGCGAACCGTGCTGGGTCGAGGGCACAGTTGCCGATACTGAGGGCAATCCGATCCGTGGTGCCCGGATCGACGTCTGGGAGGCGGATGCGGACGGCTACTACGACGTGCAATACCCCGACGGCCGTGTCGCTGGCCGCGGTTACCTGTTCACCGACGAGCAAGGGGCCTACCGCTTCTGGTGCTTGACTCCCGTCCCGTACCCCGTCCCACATGACGGCCCGGTCGGCTCGCTGCTGGCTGCCGCGCACCGCTCACCGATGCGGGCGGCCCACCTGCACGCCATGGTCACCGCCGATAACCTGCGAACCCTGGTCACTCACATCTTCGTCGCCGGAGACGACTTTGTGGATCGTGACACCGTGTTTGGCGTAAAGGATTCCCTGATTAAGGATTTCGCGCGGCAGCCTGCAGGCACCCCCACACCCGATGGGCGCGACCTCGGGGACCGGTCCTGGTCACGGGTTCGTTTCGATATCGTCCTCGCCCCCGCGGAAGCCTAAACCCTGAATCCGGGGGCGGGCCGTGGATTGGCGGGAGTAGGCATGACTGCAACGGCCCCATCGCAGACCTCGACAGACCCACCGAGCGCGGTGCGCGGAGACTCCCGCATAAATTCGGCCAGCTGTCTCACCACCGGCTGGGGGATGGCCCGACCACCGAAACCGGGATCGGATCGGTTAGCCCAGCCGGCGGCGCTTTGCGTCAGCATCGAACTTCGTGCTGGGGGACGACGCAGCGCCGGGTGATTCAGCTCGCCAACGCGTCGGCGATGATGGACGTCGCATCGTCAAGCGACCCCGGCTCGTGGTACCGCGTCCGGTCTTCGATGGCGGCGAGCTGATCACGAACCGCTTCCGCTGTGGGCGTTTGCAGTACGCGCCCGGCGGTCTCGGCGACGAATATCTGTGCGACCCGCCCACCGGCGACGGAATAGACGTTGCCGTTGGGAACGCAATTTTCATGTGCGAGGTAGGCGACGACGGGACTGACCAATTCGGGCAACACGCGGCGAGTGAGATCGCCGAGAATGCCCTCGGTCATGCGCGTGGCCGCGATGGGGGCGACGGCATTGACGGCGATGCCGTGCGCCGCGCCTTCGAGGGCCAGAACACGGGTCAAGCCTGCGATTCCCGCTTTTGCCGCGCCGTAGTTCGCTTGCCCAAAGTTGCCGAACAGACCTGACGCCGAACTGGTGTTCACGATGCGACCGTAGCGGCGCTCGCGCATGATCTTGAACGCCGGTTGGCTCACATACAGTGCCCCCCTCAAGTGGACATCGAGGACAGGATCGATCATGGACGCGTCCATCTTGTGGAACGATTTGTCTCGCACGATTCCCGCGTTGTTGACCAGGATGTCCAGGCGACCGAATGCGTCCAGGGCTGATTGGACGATCGCGCGACCGCCGCCGTCTGTGGCGACCGTGTCGTGGTTTGCGATCGCGGTGCCGCCCAGCGCCGTGATTTCGTTGACGACGGCTTGCGCGGCGTCACAGGCCGAACCATCGCCGTTGACCGAACGGCCGACGTCGTTGACAACGACCCGGGCACCGCGGCGCGCCAGCTCGAGCGCGTGGCACCTCCCCAGTCCACGGCCCGCGCCGGTGACGATTGCGACGCGTTCATCGAAATGCAAATCTGTCATGAAAATATTCCTTTCCTTGGACCAAGCAGTGTGTCGCCGCAGCAGCAGCGGTGCGTAGGAGGTAATGCCTATGACAGATGGGACCCGTGGGAGCAGTTTGCGTCCAGGTATGTGCGATACACCGCGAGCAGCGCGTTGCGTTGCGGGTCGGTTAGCAGGCGATCGGCTCGGATCGCCACCTCGGCTGCGATTTCCCTGGCAGGATCTGCTGCAGTGAGTAATCCCGCTTGTTCATACAGGGTCTCGACCGAGATATTCAATGCCTCTGCAATCGCTTTCAGCACACGTATTGACGGCTCTGAAAGTCCGCGCTCGATTTGACTCAGATAGGGATTCGACACTTCGGTCATCGCCGACAGTTGACGCAGCGAGAGGTTCGCGATCTGTCGCTGTGTGCGTATGAACGACCCCAGAATATTGAGGGTGTCGCGCGATTGCGCGGACAGCGGTGATCAGCTCCTTCTCGTCGACGTAGGCCGATGGACGGCATCCATGGCAATGCTGCAAACTATAGCAGGCAATGCTCGATTTATCTAGCGAATCGGCATCTGGTCCTCAGGAACATGCGGTGGCTGTTGTCGCGTTGAACTTTTCGAGCCAAAGTTGTCACTGACAGCCAACTGATCCAACCACTGGGCGGCGGCTCGTGGCACTCGAAGGTAGCCGACGGAGAACGACCATGGGCTCGGAACGGATCGTGGAGTTTAGTGGGTCACTGCCAGCGTGCCGGCGCGATCAGTAGTGGTTACGGAGAAGTTGTTCTGGAAATATTCGCCGACATGAGCCCCGAAACTCACACACCGGTGTCCGTCGGTCAGGATCCCCAACACAGATCGAGTAGTGATGCTACCCAACGGAATACGGCCACGCGGGGCCAGCTGAGGAATAGCGTGGCTCTTGGGTCCATGACGCTGCCGCCAGCACCCACACACCCGGTAGAGGGAAGTCGACCTGTCCGAATGCTTTTGGGCACCGAGTCGCTGATCTGTTGGGCGTGCGCCGCTGCCGTCGATCGTCCGCCCGTCGAATCTATCCGCGCCGACTCCGCCCGACGAAATCGGTTATCGCGCGTTTCGGACAGCGGGACAAAGCTAGCTTTCCCCGCAACGTGCGCAATAGCCTGCGAACGATAGTCGGATAGCCGGGAGGACAGGACCATGACAGACCGCGCATTGGAGACCAGCGTAGATCTGCAGCCACCACACCTGGATCACGACGCCCTGGTTCGCGCTCAGGAGGAAACGCTGGGCACCCCCCGTCGCCGCTATGGGGCACCCGCCCGGGTGTTATTCGCCTTACTGGACACGGTTTATGGCAAACGCAGGACGCTTAGCAAGTTCAAGGTGCTCGAACTGGTGGCCCGGGTGCCCTACCAGTCCTGGGAGCAAGTGGCCTACATCGCCATTACTCACGTGCACGGCCGAACCGACTTTGCGCGCCGCATCTATGACCGCGTGGCTGAGTCACGTGCGCAGCAGGACAACGAGCAATGGCACCTGTTGATCCTCGAGGAACTGATTGGCCGCAGCGGTGTCGCGGAGGCGCGCATCAAGTACTACTGGATCCCGCAGGCGATCGCGTTTGTCTACTACCAACTGTCCTGGCTGATGTTCGCCTTGCGGCCGTCTTGGTCCCACCGGCTGAACGCCGACTTCGAGGACCACGCCGAACACGAGTACATGACACTTGTCATGGAACACCCAGAATGGGAGAAGCAGCCCTTCGAGTCGAATTTCGCCGCGGACTACGGCGCCTTTGAATCTCTAGCCGACTTGTTCCGTCAGATCGGACACGACGAGCGGATCCACAAGCAGTCCAGCGAAGACGCAATGCTGCGGTCGCGATTCCAATAGTGGGTGTCGCCGCTTGTGGCGATGACGCTTGCGGGCAATGGCGAGTGTTGCCGTGATCCGTCAGTCCGGTCACCGTTGGCAACGGGCAGTACCGTGCAGGCGATATGGGGACCGTCGTCGGCAGCTGGCAGATTGGCCGGCGCGCAGCACGCCCCCTCGGCGTCGCTGGTGGGCGCGCGAGGGTCTCACCGGATCCACGTCGGCCGCGCCAGCGTGAACGCCATGCCTTCTGCCGCGGATCCCCAGTCAGCCGTGTCCCGCCCACGCTGGCGACGCCGGGCTTGGCTGGGAGCGATGGTGGCTAGTCCTGCTAGACAGAGCAACAGGATGACTAGTCCGGTATGGGTATAACGGCATGAAAGCCGTTGTATCCGTGGAGGAGTCCGGCAGCGCCGGGGTGAAGACCGTCGAGATCGAATCTGGTTGTGCTGCAACGTACTTACCTTACGGGCGATTGTGAGCTCACGCTCGAATATCCTGCGCCACAGAATATTGCACCTCGCCAGCGGCAACCCTGTGCCTTTCACACGTGTGGCCTCGGCGTGCTGATGGTTCGCGGAGCCGCGCCACTGATCCAGGATCGAGCAAGAGGAGGACCGAGACATCGACGAAACGGTTCGCTTGTGGGGATCCTTGGCCGTGGAGCGGGCCAGATGTCGCAGCGGTCGGCCCGGGACGCTTGGCGTGGCCGCCGACGCCCCTGCCGCGGGTGTCTGTGTTAGTCGGACACCGGAAGGAAGCGCGGTACTGATGGCCGATTCGCCGCGGTTCATGGGCACACGGAAGCCACCGAACCCAGGCCCGGAATTGGGACGGCGTTGTTCTAGTCGGCCTGCGGCACCAGTAGACGACCGAGCCCCATCCTGCTAATAGGCCGTCTGAAGGTGGGAATCGGTGGCTGGAGCTCAGGTCTTGCCGGTTCATCGGTCCCGCTGCAGCTGCCACCCGAGATGGTAACCGTGCCAACGGTTTCACCGACGGCCGGATTTGGGACGCCGTTCCGAAACGTTGTGCCGGTCTGTCTTCACGATGCCGTGCATGCCGAGCACAAGTGGTCCGACATGCTCGGACACGACCCGGATTGCCGCTCGCCCACACCGGCAAGTCGATTGTGCCAGGCAAAGTTCCGGCTCAGATTTTGTCCAGGACTCGACTTGACTCACGAAAACTGCCCGCGAAACACCCTGGGTGCCTCAGATAGGAATGCCCGCGAAATGGTGACCGTGGTCAGGCATGGGAAGTGGGCTGTCGATGGCGTCTCGGGCCGAGATCACCAGCAAGTACGCCAAGGCGTATGGCAAGGCGTCTAAGAAGGACAAGGGCCTGATTTTGGATCAGGTGATGTCGGTGACGGGCTGGTCGCGGGATAACGCTCGGCGCCGGGTTGGGCAGGCGGCCAAACGCTCGCCAGAGACGGGCCGCCCACCCTGAACCTCACCGATGTTCATATCGGCTGGGTCTTCACCCGCACCGTACGTAACAACGCCCACACTCACATCCTCGGCGCCCTCAAGGCCGGAATTCATGAAATACCTTATGAAGTAACCGGTTTGGACTTCGACACGGAACCGAGTTCCTCAACAAGGCCGTCATCGCCTGGGCCGCGCAGATGGAGATCTTCTTCACCCGCTCGCGGCCCTACAAAAGAACGACCAAGCCACCATCGAGTCGAAGAACAACCACCTCGTCGGCAAATACGGGTTCTACTACCGCTACGACACCGACGAAGAACGTGCGGTACTCAACTGGCTCTGGAAGCCGGTCAACGACCGGCTCGACTAGCTGACCCCCACCATCAAACCGATCGGGTACGCCAGCAGCGCTGACGGTCGGCGCCGGCGCCTCTACGATGCCCCACAGACTCCGCTGCAGCGGCTGCTGGCCGCCGGGGTGCTCTCATTGGCCCAGCAGGCCGAACCTGATCGCGTACCGCGACGGTCTCAACTCCGCCAAGATCGGCCGCGAGATCGCTGACCTGCAGAACCGCCTGCTCATCCTGGCCAAGGAAAAGACCGAGCAGCTCTACCTGGCCACCCTGCCCACCGCCCTACCCGATCTCCGCAAAGGCATCCGGATCAGGGCCTCCTGAACCACCCCATTTCGCAGTTCGCCTCCGCACTCCGATATGTTCGCGTGGATCTGTCGAACTGTTTCGGCGTAAAACCAGGCGCCTCCATCGTCCAGGTCGTCACGTGCGACACCGGTGACAGGCGGGTGTGTAAACCTTCGGCAGCCACCAGTTCGCGGTGGAGCGCCGCATATTCAGGGCCGGTACACAGGCGGGTCTTGATCCACGGGGTTTACGTTCGATTGGGGTCGCAGCATTGCGTACCTCAACCGAGGAGTTTTCGACCGTCTGCGATAACCTGCATTCTGGCCCCTCAAATTCAAAGGGATCCAACTCCTTCCGAGACTGCTAGGGCGCTAGCCGTCTCCAGAACAGTGATGTTCCGCGCAACGGAACCTCATAGCTGAGATACTGCGGCGCCGCCTAGCTTAGGAGACATCATCGTCATCGGGGCGGAGGCTGGAGATGGCTGACGTAATTCCGCATGCCTATAACACCGCTTGGCAGTTCCGCGCGGATGCCTGGTGGCGGCTGGAGGAGGTGAGCGGGTGGCTGTCGAGGGGCGCGGCGAAGGGTGCTGATATCACGCTGGGTATTACCGAGGTCAAGGGGCAGCTATCTCAGCTGCTGCCGTTCGAACGCTACTGGGCATTCCCGGGCGTGCATGCTTTCGAGCAGATGCAAAAACTGTTCGCCACGGCCGTTTATGACAACTTCCACAAGACGGTCGTCGAGATCAATCGTGCGTTGGTCACCGAGTCCTACCGCAGCGGCGTGCTGGCATCGCAGCTTCTGGGTGCGGGCGAGGCGCCGACGGAGTACGCCACACCCCGTGAGCGGCCCACACGCCCGTACTTCGAGGTGCTGCTCGTTGACAGCCTCACCGGCGCCCAGGAACGTGCGGTACGCGAACGGTTCCGCGGGTTGCGTCGCCCGGAGGACGCGTTCATCTACGAACTCGTGATCGTCGACAGCGGTGAAGAGGCGGTGATCGCGACCCGGCTGAACGCGAACCTACAGGCGTGCGTGATCCGGCGGCGATTTTGGAATCGCTCACATCGGGATCTGTCGGCCTTGACACACTTCGCAAAAACCCGTGTGGCCGAGGAACTGGCGCATCATTCGGTCGAGGATCGGATAGAGATCCTTTCCCGATGGATCAGAGAATCCCGCCCGGAGATCGACCAGTATTTAATAACCGAGGTTGAGGTGGAGGAACTCGCAGGCCGGCTCGGCTCAGAATTCCAGCGCATCTTCCAGGCGGGAGAGAGCCCGCTCGATCAGCACCTCTCCATACTCGAGGGCATCGCGGCGCGGTACCGGACCCCGTTCTTCAGCGCGCTGCGCGAGTACAGCCGCCGACCGACCGGGGTTTTTCACGCCCTACCGATTTCGCAGGGCAAGTCGATCGTAAAGTCGCACTGGATCCGCGACATGGTCGATTTCTACGGGCTGGGGATATTCCTGGCGGAGACCTCGGCCACCTGCGGAGGGCTGGACTCGCTGCTCGAGCCCACTGGGCCGCTGCGGGAGGCGCAGGAACTCGCGGCCCGCACGTTCGGGTCGCGCCAGACCTACTTCGTGACCAACGGCACCTCGACCGCCAACAAAATCGTCGAACAAGCCCTCATCGCACCCGGGGACATCGTGCTGGTCGACCGTAACTGCCACCAGTCGCACCACTACGGGCTCATGATGGCGTGCGCGCAGGTCACGTATCTGGACGCCTACCCGCTCAACGAGTATGCGATGTACGGAGCGGTGCCGCTGGCCGAGATCAAGTCTCGGCTGCTGGCCCTGCGGGCCGCCGGCAAGCTGGACCGAGTCAAACTGTTGGCACTGACCAACTGCACGTTCGACGGGATCGTCTACGACGTCCAGCGGGTGATGGAGGAATGCCTGGCGATCAAGCCCGACCTGACGTTCCTGTGGGACGAAGCGTGGTTTGCCTTCGCCCGGTTCCACTACATCTACCGAATCCGGACGGCGATGCACGCCGCCCAGGCTCTCCGCGCGAAGCTGCGCTCCCCCGAGTATCGGCAGGCCTACCTCAGCTATGCCAAGGAGATGGCCGGCGCCGACGACGAGGCGTTGCTCAAGCGTCGCCTGCTGCCCGACCCCGCCCGCGCCCGCATCCGGGTCTACGCCACCCAGTCCACGCACAAGACGCTGACCGCGCTCCGCCAGGGCTCCATGATCCACGTCCTCGACCAGGATTTCGACCAGAAGGTGCAGGAGCCCTTCCACGAGGCGTACATGGCGCACACCTCCACCTCGCCGAACTATCAAATCCTTGCCTCGCTTGACGTCGGGCGGCGGCAGGCCGAACTCGAGGGCGTTGAGCTGGTGCAAAAGCAGGTCGAGAACGCGTTACAGCTGCGGGACGCGATCGACAATCACCCATTGCTCAGTAAATACGTGCGTTGCCTCTACCCGGTGGACGTGATTCCGGACTGCTTCCGCGGGTCGGGCGTCGGCGTCAACCGACCGCTGCACACCGGTGGTCTGCCAGCAATGCTCGAGGTGTGGGAGCAGGAGGAGTTCGTCGTCGACCCGACCCGCGTCACCGTCTACATCGGCGCCACCGGGATCGACGGCGATACCTTCAAACGCAAAGAGTTGATGGACCGCTACGGTGTGCAGGTCAACAAGACCTCCCGCAACACCGTGTTGTTCATGACGAACATCGGTACCACCCGCAGCTCGGTGGCCTACCTGGTGGAGGTGCTGGTCAAGTTGGTCCGCGAGCTCGACGACCGGATCTCCGACATGAGCCAGACCGATCGCGCAATTCATGAGCGGGCGGTCCTACGGCTGACGAGTCCGGCGGCTCCGCTGCCGGACTTCAGCGGATTCCACGCCTGCTTCCTGGAACCAAGCGGAGACGGAAGCCCGCCCACTCCCGATGGCGATCTGCACCGTGCGTTCTACCTCGGCTATGACGACAGCCTGTGCGAATACCTCACCGGCGACGAGGTCGAAGAAAAGATGGAATCCGGGCAGCAAGTGGTCTCGGCCACCTTTGTCACGCCGTATCCGCCGGGTTTCCCGGTCCTGGTTCCCGGACAGGTCTTGAGCCGGCAGATCCTGTCGTTCATACGCAACCTGGACACCCTCGAAATCCACGGGTATCGGCCACAACTCGGCTACCGCGTGTTCACCGGCAAGGCCCTGGAGATGACCGAGGCTGGTGCCCGCCCGAGGAGCCGGCGAAGTGCCGGCAACCAGGCGGTCAATCGAGTCGGTATGGCCGCCGAACCGCTTGCCGTCCAAGCGAATCCGGAGGTCAGCTCAGGGACAACACAGCTGGCCGAACCTGGCGAATAAGGCGGCGCTCGTGCTAGAGAACAGAATTCTCACGGCCCTCGGCTCACGCGCCGATACCGTGATGCACCGCTGAGAGCGAGAGAAGGTCTAAGCCTCAATCCGTGGCCCAACAGACCTTCGGTGAACCCGACATCACCGCCGAACACATCGGGGAGCGCTGGACCGTCGAGGTCGCCAACTACAAACGCCACGGCCGGCTCATGCGAGAGATCTGGGGGATGCAGCGTGACAAGTGCGACGCGGTCAGCCTCCTTGAAGCCGTGTGCAGTTCACGCAGCGTCGTGCTGCACACTGATGAAGGCGTGCTCGACGTGCAGGCCACCTTCGCCGCCCAAGCCAAATGCGAAGAGGTCACCCAAGAATTCCAGAAATGGATCTTTGGCGACCCTGAGCGCACCCAGGTGCTGGTCGCTGAATACAACCGGCGGTTCACCTCGCTGCGCGCGCCACGCTACGACGGATCCAAACTGCGCCTGCCCGGCCGCTCAGATCATTTCGTATCGCACTTCTACCAGCGCAACGCGGTCGCGCGGATCATCGCCGAACCCGCCACACTGCTCGATCACGTTGTGGGAGCAGGCAAGGCCGGCACCATGCTGATGGCGACGATGGAACTTAGGCGCCTGGGCGTGGTGCGCCAACCCTGGATCGTGGTGCCTAACCAGATCATCGAACAAGTCGGGCGCGAGGCAGCCCAATGGTATCCCGCAGCAAAGATCTTGCTCCACTGCCGACGGCCGGCGCCGGTTCATCGCCCAATCGGCAGCCAGCGAATGGGACATCGTCATCGTGCGCCAATCCGCGTTCACCGCAATAGGTGTCGACCAGTCCGCGCTTCGACTGCATCGAAACCCAACTCGACGAGCTGCCAATTGCAAAGTGCGGAATCCGATCGCACCAAAAAAGCCGTCGAGCGGGCCATCAAAACCGCCCAGGAGCGGTCCATCGACGACGTCGAACTCTCGACCGCTGAGTGGGTGACCTGGTACATCCAGGAACGCCTGCACGAAGCCCTCGGCTACGTTCTACCCGCCGAGCACGAGGCCGCCCTCACCGGCACCTCACACACTGCGAGTCAGCCAACCCCGGCCCTCGCAACCGAGTGGGAACAAAACCTGGGGTAGTTCAGCCAGCAGCCGGTCCAGTTGGATCATGGGTTCGTCGTACAGGCGCCGGCGTTGGCCGTCACGGCCAGAGGCGTAGCCAATCGGTTTGATGGTGGGGGCCAGGTAGTTGAGCCGGTCGTTGACCGGCTTCCAGAGCCGGTTGAGTACCGCACGTTCTTCGTCGGTGTCGTAGCGGTAGTAGAACCCGTATTTGCCGACGAGGTGGTTGTTCTTCGACTCGATGGTGGCTTGGTCGGTCTTTTGTAGGGCCGCGAGCGGGTGAAGAAGATCTCCATCTGCGCGGCCCAGGCGATGACGGCCTTGTTGAGGAACTCGGTTCCGTGTCGAAGTCCAAACCGGTTACTTCATAAGGTATTTCATGGACACCGGCTTTGAGGGCACACAGGATGTGGGTGTGGGCGTTGTTACGTACGCTGCGGGTGAAGACCCACCCCATATACATATCGGTGAGGTTGACCGTCCGGGCGAACTCACCTTTGAGGGTCGGCCCACAGTGCGCGACGGTGTCGCCCTCGAAGAACCCCGCAGATGCCTCGACCTCGTCGGTGGCCTTGCGGATCTTGATCGAAGACCGCAGCAGCGGGGAGGCCTTGGTGGTCGATTTCCCTTGACCTCATCGCGGGCCTTGGCGCCGCGCAGGTCATGGTCGATCGTGGCACTGCTCATCGCCAACAGCTCAGCACGCACCTGCGGGCTGCAGCGGTCGGCGCCGTCGACCAATTCACCGTGGCGTTCCAGAGCTGCCAGCTGAAGGGCCATGGTTGCGGCCAGATAGCAGCCACACTGTCCACCCGAGGCCGCCCAGACCTTCTGCAGCACCTTTAGCGCGTCATAGGAATACTTCGGATTACGTTTGTTGACGACGGTCGAAAAGTAGGCCAGAAGCGACGGTGAAAAGTAGGCCACGTGGTCGTGGTTATCATCCAATCTGATCGGGTGGCCTACTTTTCAACCGTCGCGACTGGCCGGGTTCTCAACCGTCGTGAACAACCTTGCCGACGCGGCTGTTTGACGACCTGCCGACCCGGCCCCGGCGGCTGGGCCGCGGCCGTCAACCGGCGTCGAGCATTGTCCCGCGACCAGTCGGTGACTTCGACCACCTGATCCAGAATGTGGCCCCTGTTCGCCTTCCAGGCCTTCACATAGGCCTTGGCGAACTTCGCGGTGATCTCGGCACGAGACGACATCGACAGCCCACTTCCCATGCCTGGCGAGGATCACCGTTTCGCGGGCATTTTCACGTGATGCACCGACCGTGTTTCGCGGGCATTCTTCGTGATGCTTGCCCGCATCTTGATTTGAGGCATTACGGGACTAGTACCCTTGGCGTATGCAGTCGATCCGCGCCGCTACCGCTCCTATCGACGTTCGCCAGTTGGGCCGCGTCGACTACCGTGGGGCCTGGCAGCTACAGCGAAAGTTGGTCGACGCCCGGGTGGCCGGCGGAGCCGACACGCTGCTGCTGTTGGAGCACCCGCCGGTCTACACCGCGGGCCGGCGCACCGAAGCCCACGAACGCCCGGTCGACGGGGCCCCGGTAATCGACACCGACCGGGGCGGCAAGATCACCTGGCACGGCCCTGGGCAGCTCATCGGCTACCCGATCATCAGTCTCGCCGACCCGGTGGACGTCGTGAATTATGTTCGGCGCCTTGAGGAGGCGTTGCTGGCGGTGTGCGCCGAGTTCGAGCTGACGGTGCAGCGCGTCGAAGGGCGCTCCGGGGTGTGGCTGCCCGCCGACGGCCACCGACCACAGCGCAAGATCGCAGCGATCGGCGTTCGCGTGCAAGGGCGCACCACACTGCACGGCTTCGCGTTGAACTGCGACTGCGACCTGAGCGCGTTCGCGGCTATCGTGCCGTGCGGCATCAGCGACGCCGGGGTCACTTCGCTGAGCTCCGAACTCGGGCGCCGGGTCGACGTCGACGACGTGCGCGAACGCGTCGCGCGTGGCGTGTGTGATGCGCTGGACGGCGGCCTGCCGTTGTCCTGGCAGGCAGAAGCGGCTCACGCAACATCACCAACATGACGGCGAGCCCCGCCCCGATTGGCCGCGGGCTGCTGCGGCTCGAGTTCCGCGGCACTGCGACCCCGATCGAGCGCAAGCCCCCGCCGATCAACAAGCCTGCGCGCATGGGTCCGCAGTACACAGCTTGAGTGGCTGTGTCGGCCGCGAAAGCATTCACACGGTGTGTGAGCAGCAGCGCTGCCCCAACATCTACGAGTGCTGGAAAGAGCGGCTAGCGACGTGTCTCATCGGCCCCGTGTTACGTATATGGCTTGGGGCTACTGAGGCCGCTTCACTGATACTGGCATGATCAGTGCGGGTCCGTCGGCGCCGGTGCGGAGGAAGTTCGCCCTCAGGTATCTCGACGGCGTAGGTGGACACCATGTTTGCTTCCTCCTGTGGTTGCTGCGTGTATGACGAGCTACCGTCAGTTGAGGCGTTTGAAGAGGTTCTTGCCGTTGCCGTTGTTGAAGGCGGTCTTCTGCTCCGCGGTGAGCCCGGATTTGTTGTCCAGGATCTCGGTGAATTTCGCGCCTACCGGTGCGGGAGCGTAGGGGAAATCGCTGCCGAAGAGGATTCGTTCGTGACCGCCGAACGCCAGCAGGCTGGGGAAGGTGTAGGGCCCGGACGACAGCGCCGTATCGAAATAGAACAGCTTGAACTTCGCCAACAGTTGCTCGGCGGTGGGCCCTTCAGGATCCAGCGCCGACTGCAGCTCGCAGAACCGCAGCACTGCGAACGGCAGGAACCCGCCCGCGTGCGACAGAATGATCCTCGCATTCGGGTAGTTGTCCAACACGGCGTTGAAAACCATGTGGACAGCGTTGCGAGTGGTATCGAACGGATAGTCGACCAGAGGCCCCGGCACGTCCGGAAGCAGCGATACGAGTGGACGGCCGGGATGAATGAAGACGACAGCCGACCGCTTGTTGAGGACATCCCACAGCGACGCGTACTTCGCATCTCCGAGATAGACGCCCTCGTAGTTGGTCAGCAGCAGGACGCCGTCGGCGCCGAGTTTGTCCAGCGCATGTTCGGCCTCGGCCACCGCGCCTTCGACGTCCGGCAGCGGAACCGTCGCGAAGTTTCCGAAGCGATAGGGGTGCTTGGTGACTAGGTCGGCCACGTACTCGTTGACCTTGCGGGCCAGAGCGCGGCGCTCTTGGCCCTGCCAGCCGACGACACTCGGAGCGGTGAGCGACAGCATACTGGTGGCGATCTGGTTGTCGTCCATGAACTTCAGGTGGGCTTCGGCGCTCCATATCGGAATGGCCCAGCCCGACGGGTCGCCTCCGTGACTCGGCAAGCCCTCACCCCAAAACGGGGGCACCACATGTGTATGAACATCGATACGATCTGCATTAGCCATTGCATGTCCCCCTACTCCTGGGTTAGCTGTGCCACATCGGAGCCGCCGTCAGCAGTCGCGCGTTACGTGGTGCTTGAACTCCGCCGAACTATCCGGTTTCCGGATTGACTATAGGTCCGCACCAGACAGTTCGATGTGGACGTTCCCCGGGGCGGAACGGGACGGCTCGGTCGCAAAGGAGAGCTGATTAGCCGCTCGCCGGGGAACCGAACGGATTGTGTTGGGGGTCCGACGCAGGGGGGTGTCGGACCCATCCTCATGGGGCGTCCGGAGGCCTCGGTCGACGGAACCGAATTATGACCGGTGTCCTCGAAGCAATAATGTGTGACTCTTTCAGATCGGCTTCGACCCCAACCTGGCTGATGTGCAACGTCGGTGTGGGCGGGCCACCCGACGCAATTTTTACCCCTACATGGCGTCACCCTGCGAGAAAGACGCTGATTACCAATGATAGTCGTGACGTTGTCGCACCCAGTCGCGATCGACGCCGTCGTCGGCCGGCAGGCCGTGCATGGGGAGCGACGGTGGTAGGCGTGGGTGGACCGCTACGGCGCAGAGGAACGCATGGACGCTAGCCGAGGGCTTCTGTCGACAAGCTGCGCCTCCAGGTCACCAATTCTGTTGTCGAGAAAGCGGTTGTTGTCACGGGCGGCTTGGAGGCGCTGCGGAAAACCGTTTGACTTTCCTGCGTAAGTTCGCGGTTTCGGTGTTCAATGTGGTTTTCTCGGTGAGTAAAGATGTTTCGGTAAAGGCAGTTGATCAACGTGTGATGGTTCGTCCGTTGATCGTGATCGACGTGGGTTTGTTATCCGCTTCGCCATACCGTGCACGCGCATAACACGTCGAAGTAGATCGCAGTGAATGCAAAGCCGCCTCTCACGGCCGATTTCCACCGAAAAGCCCGCAGCCGCCGGATATCCCGGGAAGGAAGGTCGGTGTTTTCATCCGATCAATGAAACATGACGTCTTCTGTCGTGTGAGGTCCTTGGGCTACCCGAAGTTGACGCGTACCAGTTCGGCATTCTCCTGGCCGGCCCCCAACGATGCGCCCCGGGAACGTACACCGCTGAGCGATCTAGGCGGTACACAAGCCATAATTTCACCGAAATCATCTGGGCCAGTAATCTTCTCGGTGCCGGTTCCGATCCCGACTTCGAGACGATGGCGGGCGTCAGCGACGCAGAAGGCGTCCACCGCATGCGTGAACCGCACCACTAGATCGGCTGTGGCCGGTTCCTTAATCTGGTGTGTCCCGATCGACGCTGACATCCGACGACCGATCAGGTCAGCAACCGATGCGCACGCTGCGACGGGGTGATTTCGTGCGACTTTGCCGCGCCTTGAACAGTTCAGCGCCTGCTCTCTCCACCGGAGTTTGGTGTGCGCGTGGTCTCAGTCTCGAGCAGTTGACCCGGTTGCCTCAAAGACAACGCGACGTCCTATCTCCACGGCATGGTTTGCGAACCGTTCGTAAAACCGACCCAGTAGGGTGATATCCACGGCTGCTGCGACGCCGTGTTTCCATTCCGTATCCATCAAAGCGCTGAAAAGTTGTCGGTGGAGGTGATCCATCGCGCCGTCCTCCTGGCTGATCTCGGCGGCTTGCTGCAGATCTCGCGATAGCACCACTTCCTTGGCGCTGCTGCCAGCTCTACAGCGATTCGACCCATTTCAGCGAAATGACCGCTTACTTCGTCAGGCAGAACGTAATTGGGATGGTGGCGGCGAACAATTTCGCGACGTGAACGGCTAGTCCTCCCATTCGTTCGGCGTGTGCCAGGTTCTGTAAGGAACCAACGACGAGTCGCAGGTCGCGTGCGACCGGTGATTGTAACGCAAGCAACACGAAGGCAGTGGTGCAGCAGACCCGTTTCCTGCGCACCGTTAAGCATCTGGGTGAGGTGGTCATGGTCGGTAATAACCTGTTCGGCCATGGCGAGGTCTGCTTGCAGCGCACGCGTCGCACGGTCCATTGCCAGACCGGCGAGGTCGCACATGTTGCTAAGTCGTTCGGTCAGCGAGCCGAGTTGCTCATGGAACGCCGTGCGCATCGCCTCACCGTAGGGCAGTGCGCCCGAACGACATCAGATCCAATCAGATCGGTCAACTCGTCATGAACGCTGCTTTTCCGGATAGTCGGGGTGTTGCCACGGGCGGCCCGGGACGCAAATGTTGACCGCAGGACAATTCCCGCAACGGGATAGCCACGCCGCTGTCCGGATTGCTGACGCGGATCGTGGCCTTCCTCCGAGCCGGCTACCCCGAAGGGGGGTTCCCAACGAACGACGCCTTCCCCTCCTGACGCTGCTTCGCCGCCGCTTGACCGACGACGAAATTCCGCCGCGGCCAGCGAGTTGATATCGACCGGGCAAACGCCCATCGGAACTGACATGCGGGTGGAGATCACCAAGCTGACCGACGACATGGCCTCGTATGACGACACCGAACGAGTTGAAGCGGAGACTCGTTGCGGCCAGCCGGCTGGCGGCAGGTAGAAACCGCCGCGCCGTGTGGGTCGGCCCATCTTGGGTGACCAGGTAATCACTCATCGGCAGCTCATGGCGATGTCGCTCGATAAGCTCACCGATGTCGTCTCCCCGCGGTCGCACCGACAGCCCGGGGAACGGCCCCGTCACGGAATTGCAGGACGAGAAGGTCTCGGTATCCCGCAGCACGTCGATCGTTTCTTCAAAGCGGGTGACTGCCACCACCCCATGGCGGGAAAGAGGCGCGACGGGACACACTTGCCTGAGATGCTCAAAATACGGGTAGGGGTCGGCCGCCAACGATAGGTCTGTGAATAAGTCAACGGTGTCGTAGTCGGCATGTCGCAATGCCTCCACTGTTGTGGCCTGGAAGCGGCGAGCGGCGCTGCGCGACTGGTTGATTCACGACCTTGATCCCGCCGGTGACATAGCCTGACTTGAACGGCGACGCGCGCAGCCCGTTAGCCGACGAAATGTTGATGATACGGCCGGCCGGCAGCGTACATCCGCGGAAGTGAGCGTTGGATGAGCCAAAACGGGGCTTCTACCATGCCGCAGGAGTGCGGCTAACTTTTCGGGCGGGAATTCCTCGAACGGCGCGATGTGCTGAAAACCGGTATTGTTTACGACGATCTCGCCTGTCACGTCGAGCACGCGAGCGTCGGTCAGGTCAACCGCGCAGGCGGTTCTACCAATTGCATGCGCTGTGGACGTCGCAGCGTCATCGTCGAGGTCGACCACCGTTACCGCTGCGCCCGCCCGTGCCAATCTGACCGCGCAGGCGCGCCCAACACCGCTACCACCGCCGGTGACCACCGCCGTGCGTCCGGTCAAATTGACACCCGCGGCCGCTGTTCGGTGAACGGTGTCTACGTCACGGTGCCCAACCAGTTCTTCTGCCACGATATTAGTTTCCGATCGACGCGCGATGTTCCACGAGCACCGGCGCTCAGTGCTCTTGGAGCGCGTGGTAGCCCGTATATCCGGCCACGCAAGCGGGTTGCTGGGGCACCGATTACGCAGTCGAAAGCGCGTAGACACATTTCGGTGAGGTCGACCCGCGAGATATTCTGCGACTGAATCCATTTCACGCAGGCTGCGCGAACGAACGCCAACCATCCCTCTACGGCGATCTCGGTGACATCGCGCAGATGTCCTGCCGCGACCAGTTCATTGACCAGGCGTTGGCCCACGACGTTCAGCTCTTCGGAGATGATCGCCTGGATCGCCGGGTCATCCGATAATGCGCCGCGGTTGATCGCGACTGCTTCAAAGGGATGATCGACAAAAGATTGGATGTGGGCCTCGAGTCCGGCGGCAAGCTGTTCTGCCAGCGGTAGCCGCGGATCAGGGCTGACGCGTGCCAAAAACCGGCTACTAGCGCGCTTGAAGATCGCTACGTACAAGTCCCGCTTGCTCGGAAAATAGTGATACAGCGTCGCTCTCGACACACCCGCGCGCGCGGCGATGTCCTCCACGAAGACATCTTCATATGGCTTTTCCGCGAACAGCGCGGCTGCAGTGTCGAGCAGCTGTTCGCGTCGCTGCTGCGGCTCCAGCCGGCGTGGTGTCACGTGCAGCCACCGCCGACATCCGGCCCTGGCCTACCAACCGACGGCCCGCTACGCTGCCACCCGTACCCACCAATGAACGACTCTCGCTCAGCGTGGACCAGTTCACGGGGTCCGGTCACTCTGCGCATCACCCGTATATGTGACCATCCAAGACGGTGATGCGGTTGATCGTTCCTACATCCGGAACACGCCGGTGATGTCGAGCGCCCGGTCGACCAGGATACGGAGCACTAAGTTTCGGCTCCTACCACTGCGTAACGAGAAGCGTCTTTGTGTCAAACGCGGTCGAGCTCATAGCAACCGGCGTCACAGCTGAGAGTCGGACTGGACACCGGCGGCGGCACACGCCAATCCCAGGGTGTAGGTGGTCATCGACAGCGATCCGTGCGCGTATCCATCGACGAGGACGTCGAGCTTGTCGGTGGCGACACCAGCTAATCCGGCGAGATACACCAGCAGGATGAAATGGTCTGGTGCCGGCACTGCGGCCCGGTAATCGGCGTGCGCGTCGAGCCGCGTGGCGTCGGCGTGGTTGGACAGCATCAGCGCCTTTGCGTCGTCGTCGAACGTCTGGCCCAGTCGTGCCGTTGCCACCGAGCCGCCAGTCCATCGCGCGCAGATTGTGCACGACATTGGCGCTGGCGATCACGAGCACACCACGGTCTCGCAACGGAGCCAGCTTGGCGCCCAAGTCGAGCTGGTAGTCGAGCTCCTTTTCGGCATTGATCGACAACTGGACAACCGGGATGGACGCGTCCGGAAATGCGTGCACCAACACCGACCACGTACCGTGATCGAGCCCCAGCTATCGAGATCAGCGCCCACCCAGGTCGGATGTACCACCTCACAGACTTCATCGGCGAGTTCGGGCAGGCCGCTGGGCACGCCTTCCGGCAAGATCGAAGTTACCTCCGCGACCATAGCGGAATTCGGCTACGGCGACTGCCCGCCCCATCCGACGTGGATAGAGCCGCGCGAATGGCTCGCCGCATCCTCGAGGCACCGGTCGGCTCTTCATCTCGTGTCGAATCAGCCGAGTCGTCGCCTGCACAGTCAGTACGACAACGGCTCCTATAGCCGCGCGGGCAAGGTCGCTGAACGAGAGCCAGTGCATATCAATCCGCTTGAAGCGAAGAGCCGAGGCATCCGCGCCGGCACGGTGGTACGACTGTGGATTGCGCGGCGCGTGCCTTACCGGCGCTGTGATCACCGACGATGTGCGGCCAGGGGTCGTCGTGCTGGCGACGGGAGCCCGGTTCGATCCGGAGGACCCGGGTATATCGGGTTCGCTTGACCGCCACGGTAATCCGAATGTGCTCACTGCAGAGGTCGACACATCACGACTGGCGCAGGCCTCGTCGTCTGGTACGACGCTGTTGTATCTCGAACCCGTCGACAGCTTAGCGGCGCCACAGCCACGCGCCTTTGTACCACCAGATATCGTCGAGGACCGTGAAGCGATGAAACTCCTTAGAGCTACTCGTGCAGACCCCTCGTGAGTGTCCTTATTCGCAACGCGACCCTTTCCGCCGCGGCCGTGCTCGTGTGCGCCGTTCCTGCGCACGTCGCAAACATCATTAAGGAAGGCATGATCACGGCACCTCACTGCCAGCGTGGCCGCTGCGACGCTCGAGACGCTGGCGCCGCGCCGAACGTCGCCGGGTGAACGTTTTTTCGCGCTGCGCCATGGGTGACTATAAGTCGCAGGTGATCGAAGGCCGCGGCCTAGGCGCCGGCGACTACGACCGGGAATGGCTGGACGCCAACGGTCACCGCTGGCGTCACGCTGGCGACCACTGGGAGTGGCAAATCGCGCCTGGCGGTGCGTGGTCCTACGCAGAACCGCACCTAGCGTATGCGCCGTTTCGCGAAGCCGTCACTCCCGGATGCTGCCCCGCAGAATTAGATAATCACCGCCACTCGGGATCACCGAGTTCTGCTCCAATCGTGAATCGCGCGCTAGCAGAGGGGTCGTCACGGTGCGAGCCGACGCGCAGCGCGGCACCGTCGAAATCCTGCGCGACGCCGATCTTGCGATGTACGAAGCGAAAGCAACGGGCCGGGCGACGAGCCACTTCAGGGAGTTACATTCTGGTTCGACTACAAAGCAATCACATTACTATGTGGAGGTACCGCGAACCGATTCTTCCGGCTTGACTCCTACAACACGCCGACGGCTGGAGCGCGGCGAAGTCGTGATCGACAGTGAAGCAGCGCTTTTCATGGATATTAGCAATTATCCATAAGAAATGGATTCGGAATATGCTGGTGCACAGCATGTTTGCGTCTCAGAACTGCTCGGCAGGCGCGCCCGCTTGTCGTACAGCCGTTTTGCGCCGGAAGTGTGATGGCCGGTGCTAACGGGAGCGTAGCCGAGCTGACATCAGGAGTCTCAAAACCACCAGTACCGCGACAGATCTTTTAAGGCGACTTTTGCGACCGGCCGACGTGGGCTGTCAACCTCTCCATGGCTACTCGCCGTGCCTGTCTCGCAACCAAAGAAATGAGACTCGCCTATGCGACTTGGGTCACCTGACCCGCCATACCCAACCCTTGACTTCGCGTAGTCGGTTTTCCCGGTCGCGTGTCAGAGTCCGCTTCGCATAGCTCCTCCGCTGCGCGGATACCCATGCGCCTAACGAGAATCCATCGACGACGTAGGACTGCGGCACTCGGGCGTTGCCGTGCTTCTTGACGTACTCCAGCAGACGCTCGTAGGCGACGCCCCAGCTATCCGCCTTTGGTGTCCAGGTCCAACCGGGGAGTCCCTCCAGTTGTTTCGCGTTTTCGGTACTTAGCGAGCCGGCCTTCTTCCGTGATCGCGCTGTGTTGAGCCATACCCCGAGTTGAAAGCCGTCCTCGGTCACGTACTGAAATGGCACCTGCGATGTCCCGTTCTCGTTTGCGTACTTCACCAACCGGCTGTAGCCACGCTCCCAGCGTTCGGCATACGCATCCCATACCCACCCGGGGAGAGATTCCAGGAGTTGCTTCCGTTCCGTACTGAGCTTGTCCCGAGTCATTCGCTGGGTAAGCACCCAGCTTCCGATGTTCACGCCATGCTCGATGTACCTGTCCGGAACTCGGGTGTGCCCTTCGCGGTTACCGAACTGCTGCACCAGCTTGTAAGTTCGATGCCACCGGTCCTCGTGCGGCTCCCAGGACCATCCGGGCAGCGCCTCGAACAGGGCACGACGCTCCTTCGACATGGTGTTACGGATCCCGCGCTGGACCGTGACCCAGGAGCCCAGTGCTACACTGTCCTCCTTGTGCGACTGCGGAACTCGGGAGTGGCCCTCGCGATCAGCGAATCTCTTTACCATCTCGTACTTCTCGAACCATAAATCATCGTTGAGGCCCCAGCTCCAGCCCGGCAGCGAGTCCAGTTTGGTGGTCCGCTCGGTTGGGAGATTGTCCCGCTCCGCTCGCTGTTCCCGGACCCAGCCACCTAACTTGATTCCGGACTCGCAATACCCACCGGGAACTTGGGCATGCCCCTCACGTTCGACGAACCGCCTCAGCATCTCGAACTTCTGATTCCAGACGTAATCCGCCTTACTTCCCCAGAACCAGCCGGGAATCGACTCCAGCAGAGCCTGTCTCTCCGGGCTGAGCTTCTTGTGCTCGCGCCGCCGAAGCCGGGTCCACTGCCCGAGTTTCAGCCCGTCCTCGACACAGTCAACCGGGACATTGGTGTGTCCTTCGCGGTCTGCGTAGGCGCGGAGCAATTCGAGGTGCTGCATCCACGATTCCTCAACGGCGTTCCAACTCCATCCGGGTAACGCCTCCAGACGCTGTCGCCGTTCGTCCGTAATCTTCGAACGAGTGCCCCGTTGTTCCGCGACCCAGTTGCCGAGGTTGATTCCAGCCTCCAGGAAGTCGCGGGGAACTCTTGCGTGCCCCTGGTTTTCGGCGAACGACGTCAACGCGGCATATCCGCGTTCCCATGACTCCGAGTGGGGGTCCCATGACCATCCCGGAACGGAGTTCAGCAGGGTCTTGCGCTCCGCTTTCATCGTCTTTTCTTTGTTGCGTTGCTCGTTGACCCACGAGCCGAGGTTGACATCGTCCTCCATGTGCCCCTGCGGGACGAGGGCGTGCCCCTCCCGCTGCTGGAACTGTCGCAGTAGCACGAGGTTCCGGTTCCACCGGTCGCCTCGGGCATCCCAACTCCAGCGGGGCAGTGCCTCCAGGCGGTGGCGCAGCTCGTCAGGCATTTTGTCGCGCTTGACGCGTTGATTTATCACCCATTCGCCGAGACGGACACCGTCCTCGACGTGTTCCTTCGGCACCGCCGCATGTCCTTCGCGATGGGTGAACTTGACCAGCACCGCGTAGGCGCGTTCCCATCGGTCGGTGTACGGATTCCACGACCAACCGGGCAGTGCCTCCAGCAACCCGATTCGCTCCGGCGACATCTTCTCCTGCGATGTCCGTTGAACCGCCACCCACTGACCCAGCCGCAACCCGTTCTCGATGTGGCGCTGAGGTGCTCGTGCGTGACCCTTCCGTTCGGCGAAACCCTTCAGTGCGTTGTAGTGCTGTTGCCAGTTGTCTTCTAAGACGTCCCAGGTCCAGCCCGACAGGGCTTCGAGTTCCCGGAGGCGTTTCTCGGACAGTTCTCCGCGCCGATACAACCCGCGCTGAGTGGCAACCCAGCTCCTCAGGTTGTGTTCACCCACCATGTATGGAAAGGGCACATTGGCGTGACCATGTTCGATGACGAACTGGTTCATCTGTCCCATCCAGAAATCCCACTTGTCGGCCAGTGCATCCCACGACCAACCGGGTAACGACTCCAGCTTGTCTCGCCGGTCGGCGGTCAGCTGCCCACGCGCATAGAAGCCCCGCTGATTACCCGCCCACTGCCCAAGTGGACGCCCGTCCGTGACGTAATCGACCGGAACCCACGCCGTCTCATACTCGGCGGTGTACTTCTCCAGCAGCCCGTACCAGAACTCCCATCGGGCACTGGTCTTCTCGACGAGCCGAACATCGAAGGCGGCGGCGAAGTCAGCGCCCACTGCGATTGAAACATCGAGGTGAATCTTGTCCGGAATCCGGGCGCGGCCGCCGTTCCTGCCGAGTTCACGGCGGTAGGCATCAATCTGCTCGCCCAGCTCCTCATCGTGGGCGCGGAGCGCCTTAATTACGTCCCACACCTTCCTGAAGGACGAATCCTTGAGCGCGGCATCGACATTGGTCTCGGTGTCGATGAAAACCGGGATGACGATGGTCCCGACGGCCTTGTCGTCGGCGAGGCGTATTGCCCTTCCGACCGCCTGCACGATGTCCACCTCGGAGCGGCGGGGGTCGATGAATGCAACTCCGTCGAGGGTGGGGACGTCGACACCTTCGGATAGGCATCGGGCGTTTGTCAGCAGACCCCGCTCGCCGGCGTCCAGTTGGCGCAGGCGTTGGAGCCGGACGTGGCGCTCGCCAGCGGTCATCTCCCCTGAGGCGTAGCTGGACCACAGCGCGCCCTTCGGGCGCTGGCGGGCAGGCATCCATTCGACGACTTCCGGAAACTCCGAGGCGAATCTGCGGGCGCGAGAGACGAGGGAGTGGAAGCTGATGACGCGGCAGAGGTTGTACTTCCGCATCGCTTTGGCAAGACCTATTTGGCTCGCCAGGGTTCGCGCATCGGTGGGCTTACCGTCTCGTTTGACCAGAGTGCCCTTCTCCGCCCACTCGCGGTACGTTGCGTCATCCACTCCGACCACGGCGACCTGGTAGTCGGTGAGCAGGCTGCGACGGATGGCTTCACCGAAGGTCAGCCGGTGAAAAACCGTGCCGAACTTGGCGGGGTCGTTCATGGTGGCGACTTCCAGGTCTTCGTCCTGCGCGGCCTTCAGCACGCGACCGGTGTAGTAGCGCGGGGTCGCGGTCATGAACAGGCGACGTCGCGCCTTAATAGTGTCGGCGTTGAGAGTTGTTGCGAAAACGGTGGACTCGTCACCGGCCACCCGATGGGCTTCGTCGGCGAAGGCGATGTCGAACTGCGGCACCCTTCCCAGTGCGAACGCAGCGGCGAGCTGCGGGGAGGACTGGTACGTCGAGAACACAACTCGTGGCCCCGACCGCCGCTGGAGGAACGCGGCTATATCGGTCGGGTCCGTGGTGACGGGGACGCCCAGCTCGCTGGTGTGGGCAATCGCTTCGTCCTCGCTCTGGTTCACCGTCTGGTCGGAGCAGACCGGCAGTGCCTCGAACGGCACCTTCGCGTGGGTCCTCCAGACCTGCATGGTCTGCTTCAGCAGTGACAGCGACGGCAGCAGCACCAACGTCCGTTCGGCGTCCAGCTTCTCGTTAATGAACAGCGATGTGAGGGTCTTTCCGGTGCCGCATGCCATGATGAGCTGACCCCGTTCGGTGGTCTTGAAGCCCTTGACGACATCGCGGATCGCCTGCTGTTGATGCTCCCTCGGCTTAGCTGGCGTCGGTGGCGGCGACGGGCGCATGTCGAGCGGGTTGATGTGCCAGTCCACCTCGGAGGTGAGAAGGTCGCTCAGTCCGACGAAACCGACTTTCTTCTCTTGGTCGTCCATCGTCCGCCGTGCGACGTGGTGCCGCTTGTCGGTGGTTGCGATCAGAAGTCGGTAGGAGAACACCGCTCGCGACGACTCCGACAGGAACGTGTCAACATCGGCTTTGGTGATGGAACTATCGGGTTTGTACGCCTTGCACTGGATTGCCCACAGCCGTCCGTCGTGGTCTTCCGCAACCAAGTCGATACCCGCGTCAATGCCCCAGCGACCCGTCCACTCGTTCCACAGCCACACCTTCCGCAGCGTGGTTTTGTACAACGGGTCGTTGGCGAGGAACCACTTGCAGACGTGCTCGAACTGTTTGCCTCGGACCCTCGGGTCGGGGTCGAGGCGGGCGACAGGTCGCTGAATGTCGACACGGCGGGGATGCTAATCGACCGCTACGACAGCGAGGACGCATTTCGCATGCCCCTGCGGCGCTTGTGCCAAGCGAATGGGGTCGTCGGCCCACGGCGCGTCTATCTGAAAGCGTGTAACCCTTCAGGCGAAACTGATCAAGTGCGGTTCACGGAACAGTTCCAGGTGCAGCGTTCGGACACTGCGGACTGGTTCGACCTCAATGTTGAGATGGACACGCCGCTCTATGTCGATCCGTTCTTGATTTTCGATGACGAGGCAGGTGCCTGGGAAGGCGCACACGACCAGATCGTTGACTTCTTCCAGGGCGCACTCCATCTGCTTGGGCTGGCGGATGGACAGACGGATTCTGCGCATTGGAAGAAGGTCGAGCGGTTCTTGCAGTTCCCAGAGCCAAAAGAGTTCGCTCTCGGGCTGTCCATGGGCCACCCAGAAGGTTCAGGCATCGGTGCGGACCTCGCACGGGATATATGCCATGGACTAGACCTCTTCCGCCAATGGGGCCGCGATGCGGATGATCGACTGCTCGGAATGGTGTCGGTGCTTGTCCCCGGTCTTGGGGTGGACCGCATCAGTGACATGGTTTGCAACATCCTGAAGTGTCGATTCATCGACTACACACAAGCGGTATGCGGTGAACTCCAGGTGCCCGTTCAGTCATTCGATGTCCCCCACACTGGCTGGGTAGCGACTGCTGGACGTTGGAGGAGCAGCACAAAGGCTCTGCCTGCGAGTCCAGTGTTCAGCGGCGCTGTCTTACTTACGCCCGAGCGATTTCTGAAAGACATTCCGCGTGTGACCCCAGATGGCTTCTGGAGTTGGGCTGAAATCAATGCAGGAGAGGCACTTCGCTTTGATCTGAATTACGACTTGGGTGTGTCGCTCACCCGACCGCAGCGGAAAGACCTTGGGCGGCAACTTGCTCGCCGCGCTCCTGACATTCTTGAGAACTACGTCGTTGATGCCACTGAGGATGCGATTGGCTACGACGTGGAGGGGGACCCCAAGGGTCTGGTGCGGTGGGAAGAGGCTGGCCGGCGGATTGCGGCCGCGTCGTCGTTCCCTCCGCCGCCAACTTCACAAGACCAGTTCGAATCGTGGTTGATCGCGCTCGCGGAAAGTTTCAAGGCGGCGATTGAGGATGAGGGCTTGTGGCGGGCGCTTTGGAATGATGACTACACGAAGCCGCGACCAGAGCGGATCGCGCAGGTCATCGCGCGGTCGACGTGGATTCCCTACTGTCGTGGAAGCAAC
>Ga0335075_10000491_pt1 | contig 69725 bp, 61 predicted proteins | sample Lox_Sample_24_FD_206723 | JGI IMG/M metagenome (GOLD analysis project Ga0335075, IMG submission 206723) | Soil microbial communities from Loxahatchee National Wildlife Refuge, Florida, United States - Lox_Sample_2.4 | ecosystem: Environmental > Terrestrial > Soil > Wetlands | place: USA... | reverse complement strand
CCGCGTCGCCGAATTGACGCCCACAGCCTGGAAAGCGGCCCGCCAAAAAACATCCTGACATTCCCGCAGTTTAACCGCCCCTTCAACCATTGCCATACGGGGTTAGTAACACGGATACGCTAAAACCCCGCTTTCCGCCCGTCTGCCCGGCCCCCAACCGGAGGCTTTGAGGGTGTGACCAGACGAGGCGCGAAACGCGCGTTGAAAAGTCAGACTGTGCTTCTGTCGCTCTCAGCCGCCGCGACGGGCGGCATCTGGGGGAAGCCGACACCGCTAATAAGGAATCGCCTTATTTTCATTTTTTCCTATTCCCGATAATAGCGTAATCTGCTATTACTGCGCTTTGACTAGCCGCAGATTTTATGCAAAAATGATGGTGCAATCGTTAAAAAAGTATAGATTGAGCTTATGATCTTACAATTTTCTGTCTCAAATTACCGATGCTTCCGAAAGCTGCAGACGCTAAATTTGGTCGCAAGCAATCAGGACAAGGCGCTTCCTGACAACTGCATTACGTCCGACCTGCCAGGTTTGACGAGAAAGCGGTGGATTAAAGCTGTGGCACTTTATGGTGCGAATGCTAGCGGCAAGACTACGATTTTGGAAGCAATGGAAGCTTTGGCCAAGATGGTGACAAGCTCCGCACAGATGACCGACCCAAAAGAGCCCATCACGCAAATTGAGCCATTTGCATTGTGTCCTAATCATCTCGAAACGCCTACTGCGTTTGCTGTGGCTTTTATCGCCGAGAACATTCGCTACGAGTATCGACTCGCCGCCACGCGTGAACGCGTTTGGCATGAGTCTTTGCGTGCTTTCCCGAAAAAAGTCGAGCAGCTTTGGTTCAGCCGCGACTGGGATAAAAAATCCGGCAATTATCTTTGGACTCCCGACCGCCCGACAGGATTCCAACGTGATTCGCAACTTGAGGATTATACTCTAAGCAACATGCTATTTCTCTCAAAGGCAGTTGCAAGTAATCGGAAGGAACTTGAGCCCGTGTTTCGGTGGTTCAAAGAGAAGTTGCATTTTCTGGACTTGAGCGCGCGAAGCGGTCTGGGCGCTGGATTTACAATGAAACAAGTCTCGGAACAAAAAGAACTGTGTGGCAGAATTATTGATTTGCTAAGACACGCTGATTTGGGTGTGACAGGTGCAAAGGTGAAGGAGCAACGCCCATCAGTCGAGGAACTCAAAAAGATTGAGGCTGGTTTGCCGACTGAACTTTTGGAAAAACTCCGAAAGGGTAAATGGATGCGTCCAGAACTCACACACAGAGGTGTTAGCAACTCAGAGTTCTCATTGCCTTGGGATTCCGAATCCGCAGGAACACACCGTCTTTTTGAGTTGGCTGGTCCTTGGCTCGATATTTTGGCGAATGGTTACACCATTTTTGTAGATGAGTTGGAAACCAGTATGCATCCGTTGATGGTGCGTGAATTGTTGCGTTTGTTTTTTAGCGCGAAAGATAATCCAAAGGGTGCGCAGATTTTGTTCACGACACACAATCCGTTACTTTTGGACGCGACTTTGCTGCGTCGAGATCAGGTTTGGTTCACTGATAAAGACGAGAGCGGAGAGGCCCATTTATATCCGTTGACTGATTATAGCCCACGCAAAAACGAGTCATTAGTTCGGGGCTATTTATCAGGCCGCTATGGAGCAGTGCCATTTGTGCCAACGGGATTACTCGGTTCATTCCCGTCCCACGAAACACTCAAAAAGGAAGCGCATGAGTGAAGACTGTGCGTGGAATCCTGATTGGTGGCGCGAAGCCAAAGCAGCAAGCCTTGAACGCAAGCGGCGCGAAAAAGTTTCGACTCTTGCACAGCCGGGGGATGCCTTTTTGATTGTTACCGAAGGCACGGTTACAGAGCCGATTTACTTTGATTTGATATTGCAAGACCTTCAATTGTCTGTTGTCCGCGTTAAAGTCCAACCGGGTGACGCCTCCGATCCCCGACACGTCATTCGCACCGCAGAACGTGAAGCAAAAGATCAAATTCGCAAGGCCAAAAAGGGCGTTCTGGGTATTACAGAGCCTCCCAAATTCGATCATGTGTGGGCTGTAGTGGATACCGACGTAGCAGTACGAAATGGATTTTGGAATAATGTCCAACAACTCGCAGCCGCACGGAAAGTTAAACTGGCGTACTCAACGCCATGCTTTGAATTTTGGTTGCTGTTACATGTCAGTGGCTTCACCACGCGAACAGATTTAGTAAATGGTGAGGCAGCCAAGCGCGCAGTGCGGGATGCGCTTGGCACGGAATATTCAACGAATGAGGAGGTTGCCAGAGAGGTAATGCCGAGGTTCATTCCAAAATGGCCGGAGGCTGTAGTCCACGCAGAGCGTGTCCATCGTTACCATCACGATGCCGGAACTGCTCCGCCAGCAAATCCGTCAACTGAATTGTATCATTTAATACGAGCGATGAATGATTCTGCGCTAAAACACTTGCAGAAACTCAATAGCTAAGAAACTTACTCTGGAAACTGCACCGCGTCACGCCATTGTGCCACGTCCTCGACTTTTTCACGCTGGTAAACTTGGTGAATCAGTTCCGATGAATGGTTGACCAGCCGCATGGCTGCCTCGCGCGGCACACCGGCACGGCGCAGCCGGTTGACGTAGGTGACGCGCAGGCAGTGAAAGCACAGGTGCGGTTTTTTGATTTTGATGAAGAATTGTTGCCACCGGCGCGACGGCTGGAATGGAAATTCCAGCGTGAATTTCTGCTTGGTTTTGCGGAGGCGTTCAAACAGGGGACGCAGCGCGGACGGCATCGGGACAGAAAACGCCCGATCTTCCCCGCCCTTTGGTGCAGGAAACGTGATTTTGTTCTCCTTGAAATCAATGCAGTTCATCGGTAGGCGGGTTTCCCGTAACCGGCAGCCAGTGTGCAGTGCAATGTCAAAGGCCACCTGCATCCATTCCGGTTCCTCTTTCAACGCTTCCCGAATCTGGCTGATTTCCTTGTCCGTCAATTCCGGCTTTTTCGGGGATTTGTCCCGCCGAAGTTTGAGACTGACCAGCGGGTTAGCGTCGGCATGGCCGAGCCGCACCGCTTCACCCATAATCATGGCAAAGAGTTTTAATTCCATGATGGCGGTATTGCGCCCCACGGTTTTCCCGCTTTTCTTTTTGAAGGTCGTCCGCCAGTCAACGTATTCAAGGGCGTTTCGGTAGGTAATGGCGCGGGGTGAGTGGAACCGTTGCGTTTGAAGCCAGAGCGACAGCCATTTCCAGTTGGTATTGTAGCGTTCCAGCGTCAGGGGGCTTTCGCAATGCCGTTCAAGGTATTTCGGCACCCAGGTATCCCAACCTTCGCTATTGACCACCGGCACGCGATGATGTTCCTTGGCTTCCAGTTCAGCACGCAGGGCTTGGCATTGGCAGTGTCGTTCGGATTGTCGGCGCGAAGGCCGGTGGAGCGATGAACCTCTTTCCGGTCGCCGTCGAAATAAACGACATACCAAAAAGGCGAACGGTTTTTGCGATAAAGATAAGCCATAGCAAGTACAAGTAGTGCAAGTAATCATACACCAAATCAAGCGTTTTTGCTAGGAAAACAGCCTATTCAAAACCACTATAAACCACTTTACCAGTAACGAGGGTTCGATTCCCTTCACCCGCTCCATTGATTATCAACGGCTCGCAAAGCAGTGCAGTAAAAGTGCAGTAAACCGAGACGGTTTATATACCAACGGGTCTTTGCTCAAAAAGAATATTTTTAGGCCCGTGACGCGCATCGCTTGGTGCGGCTAACCATCAGAGGCAATTTTTTGAAGGCGTTAAGCGGTAATCCCCAACTCCAGATTGGCGTTTTTACCGACACCGCTCTGGTAAGGGAAAGGCATTATTGAGACTTCAGGTTTAGTTCGCTCAGCAAGGTCCGCAATGGGCCGTCAATTTTGCCCTGCTGCCAGACTATGAACAAATCCCAAGTGGCACCGGCGTCAGCGATGGGAACCATTACGACGTTCGGAATGTCCAAGCGAGAAATGAAGGCTGGTTGAATCGAAATCGCTTCTTCATTCGCCGCCAGGGCAAGGGATTCCACAAGGCTATTGAATTTGTCAACGGTGACCAAGCGGGGACGGAAGCCGCCATACTTGCGGCAGAACTGAACGATCCTTTGGGTGTATCCCGGCACCTCATCGTCCGATCCCCGCACGAAGGTTTCGCCCTTTAATTGTGAAAGAGACACCTGTTTTTCGGCCGCTAACCGGTGGCTGACGGGCAGCGCAACAAGGCTCCTCACAGTCGCCAATTTACGAGCATAGAAATCGCGCGAGAGCAGGTCTATACCAAGCAAGGTCAATGCTAAATCAATTTCACCTTGCCGTAATGCGCTAATCATCTCGCCGGGCGTTTGATCGAGCATTTTGACCTTTAGCCTCGGATAAGCGCGCCGCAGCACGGCCAGAGCAGGCACAAGATACTCCTGGGCGGCCGACGCAACATAGCCAATACGCAATCGTTCACTTTCTCCGCGAACCAGCCGGCGGACCTCAGCCACGGTGGAATCATAATCTGCCAGAAGTTTTTTTGCCCTTTCGGCCAGGGCTTTTCCTCCGTTCGTGGGACGCACTCCGGCCGATGTTCGTTCCAAAACGCGCCCACCGAGATCGAGTTCGAGTGATTGAATCTGTCGCGTGATGGAGGACTGAGAAATGCGCAGACGGTCAGCCGCACGACGGAGGCTGCCTTCCTCAAGGACCACTAAGAATAAACGAAGCGTTTCCAGCACGATTGAAATAGTGATGCAAATTGCGCATCGCTGCAATCCTAAACCAGCATTAGTAATGAGGCTCGAGAAGGCGCAGACTGCAATATCGAAATTAAAATGAAAATGGTGCCAAATATGAAAGTAGGGTTTATAGGGGCGGGAAACGTAACGGCCACAATCGGCCGCCATTTGATGAACGCCGGTCGCACGATAGTCGTTTCCAACTCCAGAGGTCCGGAAACGCCCGGTAAATTCGTTGCGGAACTCGGTGCGGGCGCTATCGCGGGGACCAAGCAGCAGGCTGCAAAGTGCGATATCGTGATTCTAGCCACGAAGTGGGTGGACGTGCCCGAGGCGCTCAAAGGCGTTGATTGGCGTGGACGAATACTGGTAGATGCGACTGACGCGCATATGGGTTCTAAAGCCGACCCCACTCTGGCAGGCGTCACCCGGTCGCGGGCCGCGCTAAAGGGTCGCACCTCCAGCGAGATAGTCGCCGAGATGGCCGCTGGCGCGCGGCTTGTGAAATCAATCAGTAACATGCCGATGGAATGGATACAGGACTTCTCGCCGACCAAACCCCGGACCGTCCTATTTACGTCCGGCGACGACGCCGAAGCCAAACAAAGTGTAATCGAGTTAATCAACAGCACCGGACTAGTCGCCATTGATCTCGGCCCGCTTCGAACGGGCGGAGCAATGCAAGAGCTCGGCGCTCCGCTGTCCGGCATTGAGTTTCACTTTGTCCAGTGTCTCCATCGTCGTTGAAACTGTAGAACTATGAAAACAATGAAAACGCAACATTACTTTATTGATCTGACTCGGCGCCCGCCCCGGAGCTTTCGCGTTCGTTTGGGCAACTACGTGGTTTTGGCCCGCATGCTCGACAAGGGCCGGGCGACCCTCGCCGGGAAGAATGGCGAATATTTATACAATTCCCCAACCGACCAGCGTCTGGTGCAATTTCTTGGCTTCGATCCCGATGCCCTGTTGAAGCAATTGGCAACCGGCAAAGGTGACGGGGAAATGCTCGAATGGGTTCAGGCCCACTCGAAGACCCCGCGCGCTCCATGGGAAATCGAAGCCTGGTCTGCTTTCATGGAAAAACGCGCGCCGGACAGTGACGCCGAAACTCTTGCGTTCTTTGCCAAATACCTGGGCCGGCTTTCCAAAACCCGGGAAGACATCAAAACTTGGTTCGAATTCGGCGAACTCGATGACTATGTCAGCTTTGGAGGAAAGGCTTAAATTTAACGTAAAAAAACAACGAAAAACAAAAAGGAAAAAACATATGAGTAACAACAACGGACAAAAATTGGTTGGAAAAATTGCGGTAATCACAGGCGGAAACAGCGGGATTGGCTTGGCGACAGCCAAGCGCTTCGTGGAAGAAGGTGCGTACGTCGTAATCACTGGCCGACGAGAGAAAGAACTGAAAGAGGCCGCAGCCTTTATCGGTAAAAACGTCACGACGGTCGCTGGCGACATAACGCGCCTTGAGGATTTGGACCGGCTCTATGCCGTCGTGAAACAGAAACACGGTCACATCGACGCGCTCTTCGCAAATGCCGGCTGGGGTGAAGTCGCACCGCTTGGCGCGGCTACCGAAGCTCATTTCGACAAAACCTTCGATTTGAATGCGAAAGGAACGTTCTTCACAGTGCAGAAGGCCATTCCCCTGTTCAAAGATGGAGGTTCGATCATCCTCAACACTTCGGTCGCGAATGTAATGGGATTGCCAACGTTCGCTGTCTATGCCGCGAGTAAGGCGGCTGTGCGCAGTTTCGTCCGTGCCTGGACCGTGGAACTAAAAGACCGCAAGATTCGCGTGAATGCGGTAAGCCCCGGACCAATCGAAACTCCGGCACTTGAGAAAGCGGGCATCCCCCCTGAAATGATCGAACAAGCGGTAGCAGGATTCACCACGCAGGTTCCGCTCGGTCGCCGAGGCAAACCCGAAGAAATCGCGGCCGCAGTCGCGTTCCTCGCCTCTGATGAAAGTTCTTACATTACCGGCGTGGAGCTCGCCGTCGCTGGAGGCATGGCGCAGGTCTAACCCTGGCGTGGTCCCGTGGCTGGCCAGCCAGTCGCGGGACCACCAGACGCGGAGCCTAAAGCGCCGTGGCTTTTTTTAGCACGGATTAGAGAATTATTATGAGCTATGCAAGCATAGGATTCGGTAAGATAGGCCAAGCCCTGGCCCACGCCTTCGCCCGAAAAAACATCGACGTGACCGCCGCGAGCCACAGGCCGCCCGAGGCGTTGGCAACGCAGGCTCGGGCGATTGGGCCCACGGTCGTCGCCAAGTCGCTGCGGGATGCACTCGGGGCCGAGACAATCATCCTGGCGGTCCCGTTCGGAGATCATGGCAAGGTCGCGAAGGCCCTGCCGAGCTGGGAAGGCAAGACAGTTATCGACGCGACGAACGCGTTTGGAGTTCCCCCTGAAGAGCTGGACGGACTCCTGTCCTCTGCCTTCGTCGCGAAGGCATTTGTTCAAGCAGGAGCAGTAATCGATGACTAACTTACCTTTGGAGGAAGAGCGTAAATTCAACCTAAAAAACAACGAAAAACAAAAAGGAGAAAATTTATGCGCACACAAGAGAATGTTCTATTTTCTCTCCTGGCAAAATTGGGGTTAGGCGTTCTTCCGGGAGTGGTGCCGCTCCATTCTTCGCAGCAGAACTCTCCCTTTGTCACGTCAACTTTTCCGGGAGTGGGTTAGCGGATTGTCCGTCATTTTGGTTAGATTCGTGTCAGCAGCAGAGACAGGTATTTGCGTATTGGATGGTTTGCCGGGGCGAAGGCTTCCACCGCCGCCTTGAGGTCCGCATGTCGTTCCAGGCCAGTCCAGGGCATGAGCGCCTTTTCGCCTGATTCTCTGATCAACCAGAGCGAGCGAATATTCAGAACCCGGAGTGGCCGAATTTCTTTTATTTCGTCCCAGAGAATGAGGTTTTGCCCTTTATGCAAATGAACCCCCAGCGCGCTGATCCCCACGGCTCTCTCGGTCATTTTCTGCAGGATTCGGGCATAGACCAACCCGGCCAGAAAGAAAGCCACGAGCCAAACCAGATGCTGCCAACTGAAAATTCGTGCCATGAGCGACTTGATATTCCAAGACATCCACGCGGGTCGGAAATAAATTCCGGAGATTTTATCGTCCCCGTCCAATGCCAGACTCATCGTCAATTCGCCGCGCTGGCAATGCAGTTGGAAGGCAGTCCACCCGTGGCAGCCGTTGCCGGTTGGCCCGTCGAATGTTTCGATGTTGCCGTAACCTGCAGCGAGCCGAGCGCAAAGTTCGGTTGTCTCCTTCGGCGGAAACGCCTTGCTCATCTCCGGGTTGTAGAGCTTTTGCACACCGGCGTAATCGCCTGCATTGAGCAGACCAACAACCTTTCGAGCGACGACGGAGTAGCGGTTGATTTCTTCGGCGCGAACGCTCCGGGCGAACGTCTCCGCGGCCTGCTTGCCGGCTGTCTGGTCGTGATTGCCCAGCGTCAGGCCGAGCATTAAAAAGAACCAAATTCCGATAAATGCGATTTCGCCATAAAAGGCGAGCTGCCAAAAGGCGGCCTTAAATTCAGCGGGTTTAACCTGGCCGGCGGCAGCCATCGAGAGAACTATCGGACGCAGATTAGTGACGTGCGTTTCATCCAGCGGTTCGCCGGTTTCGGCCGAATGGAGCAGTGATTCCAGTTGGGCTTTGAGGGGGAGAAGCCGCCTGGACCGCGCCCGCTGGTTGAGCCAATAGACGAACGCATTTACGGCAATCACCACCAGTGTAACAAAAATGTTGGTTGGGACCATCACCATCAGTGTGGCAGGATTTGTGACATCAAGATCGCCCCAAATGAAGACCAACTCGCCGATTGTCAGCGGAAGCAAATACCACCACAACACAGACCCCAATAAACCTGACTGCGCGCGCACCAAATTCAGTTCCGTCCGCAGAGATTCGACGATGGTCGCCCCGGGTGGCGCGGGTGGAGTAGTCCGGCGAGTGTGAACAAGCTTCAAGGCGATAAAAATCGAACTCCCGATGGCAATCAAGTCGCCGAGGCGCGCAATCGGCGCGCGGTTCATGAAAAAGTATACACCAAAGATGACACCGACGATAACGCAGGCCAAAAGCTCACGCACGTCACGCGCCAGCAAGGCACGACGCAGTTGGGTCATTTTATTTTGCATGGCAGAAACCAGTTGCGCCCCCGATATATCCGGGACCCGCAGCGGTTGCTGTTGCCAGAGTTGCTTTAGCTCGTTGTCGTTCATTTCGGAGCCTCCATCATCAGGCTGAAAAGTTTCTTTTTGGCGCGATGCAACATGACGCCAACGTGATTAGCATTGATGCCCGTGGCCTCCGCCATTTGTTCGTAGGTGAAGTCTTCCAGGAAAAGGGTGACGAGCGCTTTTTCGAGCGGATCCAGTCTGTAGATTGCGGAGTAAAGATTTGCAATGCGGTCGTCGGTCTTCTCCTCGGTTGTCTGCTGCGATTCAATCACACGCGTGAGGTCGGCATGTTCGAAATGAACGACGCGGCCGGAGCGCGACGCCCGCTTGCGGACGAACGAAATGGCGGTGTTGATGCCCACGCGATAAAGCCAGGTATTGGCGAATTGTTTTTCTTTCAGGCCCGGCAGGCCGCGCCAGATCTGGGACAGGATTTCCTGATACAAATCGTCCTGGTCGGCGGAATTCCAGGCATAGACGCGACAGACCCTGAGAATTTTGTTTCGATTCTCATTTAGCAATGGCAACGCCGCGTCCATCTCCTTGTTGAAATTGGTCTGGATGCCGGCGCAATCGCCCGCGTTGAGCAATTCCGCAAGCCGGTTGGCCACTTTCGTGTAACGATTCGTCTCTTGTCCCTGCGCCGCCCCGGTGGAGAAAAGAACCGCCGCGAAAATCGCCAAAATAGGCAAAAAAGCGCGCATCGGGCCGGTTTTCCAAAATTGGAGTGATAAGCAGGGTATTGATCGCGATTCAATTGATACAGATGTTCTCATAAGTGTTGTCTTTCAGTCCGGTCTCGGACCTTTATCTGATTAGTCGCGGCGGAGGGGAGAATTATTACACGATGTACAAATATTTTTTGGCTGGGCGTCATACCGAGCACCTGCGCCCCGTTTGGTCCATCGCGACCATGTCAACCGGAGGGCTTTTAGGGCGTGACCAGACGAGGCGCGAAACGCGCGTTGAAAAGTCAGGCCGCCGCGACGGGCGGCATTTGGGGGGAGTCGCCGCTAATAGGCAATCGCGTTATTTTCGTTTTTGGCCGTTTTCGATGATAATGCCACAAAGCCACCGGAGTATCGCTTAGACAACATGAGTGCCCACCGTTTCTTGCGTGGTTTGATGAGCGGTGAAAAGGCTTTCTTGGAGCCGCTTTTGGATAACTGCACAATACCTTTGTTCAATCTCGATTCCGACAGCCCGATGGCCGAGTTCCATTGCGGCAATTAGAGTTGTTCCTGTGCCTGCAAACGGGTCAAGAACTGTATGCTGCCCATTTTGAGGCAAAAAAAGTTCGATCAATTTCCGAATCAAGGACAATGGTTTTATGGTGCAATGCTCATCAAACTCCTCGTCCTTGCCCTTGGAAAAACCTTCCAAAATATTGGACTGGAACGACCCGTCCGCGAGTATTGCCTTGAACGGTCCCAACCCAAATTGCTCAATGGTTTCAATGTAGTTGTTCAAGAGCGGTTTTTGAACTACGACGATTGCTTCCCATTCATTTCGCAAGCATGTGTGCCAACCATTCCATTCATCTGCATTTTCATCACCAATCTTCCGTAGTTTTTTTGCGACGTTCAGTCCTTTGGGGATTCCTGAATGCCTACGGTAAACTAAAACATCTCTAGCATAAAAGCCCGCGTCCTCGAGGGCGACCTGAACGTGAGCCAAGGTGCGTGTGCTGCTAAACACTGCAACAACCGCGCCCGGTTTGCACACACGCATCAACTGCGCCGACCACTCCGTCGCCCATTTGATGTATTGAACAACATTCTCCCGGTTTCGCTCATACCACCGCTGGTTCCGCACGCCTCCGGCAAGTCCGCTACCATACGGGATATTTTTGATAAGCGTAGAACTGTCCTGAATGCGCGTCATCCGGCGTTGGATTTCATCGTGATCCCAATTCCTCCCGATAAACTCATAGTTGTAGGGAGGGTCGGTCACAACGCATGATATTGACTCAGGAGAAAGCTTTTTTAGAGCTTCGCGGCAGTCACCATTAATGATTGAACTTAGAGATGTTTTCATCGCGCAACAAAAAACTCCTTCGTTTCAGCGAGGCTTCGGAGCCATGCGTTCAAGTCAAAGCCAGACTTCGTTTTAAGGTAATTGAATGTGGAGGTTCCTGTGAGGACATCCCATCCACCCACCTTGCAAGCTCCGATTGCAGCGGGCAGATTATCTTCGCGAAGAATCAAAAGCATTGGACGCAATCCTTGCTCTTGAAACATTTTTCCATATTGCTTGAATTTCTTTAGAGTTCCCGAATCACCTGAACCAATTCGATATTTCGTATCAATAACATCAGAGCCAACGACACAATCGCACGGTTCGTCGGCTTCAATGCGCATAGCCGGCTTGTAGTCGTTGCAGGTAAGGCTAAAAATTTCACAAACGAGTCGTTGCCAACACATACCGAGTTCTCTTCCCCAATACTGTCGGTTTTCTCGTTTCAACAACGGAGTAATGCCAAAAACGTCCATTAAAACGTCATGAGCCTCGTTTTCGGCGTTGTAGTTTTTATCGGTGAAGGACTGACGATACTGGGAGAGTATCCCCTTGAGCTGATTTTCAAATTCTGTTGGGGGCATGAAATTAAGCGCACAAATTATTGACCCGCTTCCGACTATAAACAAGGTGCGCCAGAAAAGAAATACAATTTGCCACTGCTGTTGTTTCAAAATGTTCATTCCACGCCTATTCAGGAAATTGCACAGCGTCGCGCCATTGCGCCACATCCTCAACTTTTTCACGCTGGTAAACTCGGTGAATCAATTCTGACGAGTGATTGACCAGCCGCATGGCCGCCTCACGCGGCACACGGGCGCGACGGGCGGCAATAGCGGGAAAGGGCCCCGCTAATAAGGAATCGCCTTATTTTCGTTTTTAGCCATTTACGCTAATAAGGAAACATGCTATTTTCGGCATCGAAAATTGAAACCGATGCCAAAAGCGACCCGCATCCCCGGCAAGAAAGTCCCGCAAGGCAAGTGTTCTGCCTTTGTGCCCGACCCGCTGCCGCCCGTCTTGGATTGGACGCCCCGGCTTATCAAGTTGCAGTCCGAGGCGGACAGGCTGATTGGCAAGCTGGCCGGTGAGGGCGGGCGGTTGCCCAACCCGCACATCCTCATGCGCTCATTCACCCGGCGCGAGGCTGTGTTATCCAGCAAAATTGAGGGCACACAGGCGACCCTTGGCGAATTGCTGGCCGCCGAAGCCGGAATTGCCGTTGAACGCAGCCCGGACGATCTGCGGGAAGTCGGCAATTATGTCGTGGCCCTGGAACACGGCATTTCCCGGCTCAAAGAATTGCCGATTTGTGTTCGTCTTATCAGAGAGTTGCATGAAAAGCTCATGACCAACGTGAGGGGACACCACGCCACTCGCGGCCAGTTCCGAAAGACTCAAAACTGGATTGGCAAGCCGGGTTCATCACCTGAAACGGCTTCCTTTGTTCCCCCGCCGCCCGACGAAGTAGAACCATGCCTTGCGGCATGGGAAAAGTTTTTGCATGACTCCGATTTGCCGCCACTGGTGACTGTTGCCCTGGCGCATTATCAATTTGAGGCCATTCACCCGTTCCTTGATGGAAACGGGCGCGTAGGCCGCTTGCTCATCACGTTGTTTTTGATCGAACGGCAGATTTTGCCAACGCCATTGCTTTACCTGTCCGCTTTTTTTGAGGCATCGCGGCACGACTACTACGACGGCTTGCGCGGTGTCAGTGAGCGCGGGGCTTGGCAGGACTGGATTGAATACTTTTTGTTGGGCATAGCACGAATGTCAGAAGATGCTTTAAGCCGCGCGGCTCGCATCAATGCAAAACTGGCTGAATGGCAAAAAGCCGTCGCGGGCGAATCCACCAAAACGCCGCTGCGGACTGTTGAATTGTTGGGGGCAAATCCATTTATCACCGCCAAAGGCTGCGCTCAAAAACTAGGCGTGGCATTCACGACCGCGCAACGCGCCATTGAACGGCTGGAACGTCTCGGAATCGTCCAGCAAGCGGGAACGGCAAAACGTGACCGTGTTTATTGTGCGAAAGCCTTGCTCGACATTTTGGAAGAACCGGCGCAGTCGCTACCGGCTGGCGATTGATTTACCAAACAGTCTCAAGCATTTTTCCCGCATTCTGCAGCAACTGAATTAGGAAACAATACCTCATTTTGAAATGCGCGATCATCTAACGTGAATTTGGAAGTTCTTTAAATCTTCGGTAAATCAGTGGAGGGGTCACCGATTATAATTGTGACACCATCCTGTGAGCCTTTTCATATATCTCAACCTTGTGTCCTTCAAAATCCCGAACCACCGCACGACGACCAAAGGGCGTATCAGATGGTTCAGTCAATACAGTCGCGTGAATCTCCCGCAGCCGCTCAATGGCATCTGTCAAAGAAGGCACTGAAAAGCCGAGTCGCGTAGAAGCAGTGCTCTCGCCCGTCCCATTGGACGGATAGATTTCAAATACTGTTTCGCCAATCGTGCTGCTCAGGTGTTCCGGCCCTTTGCCGTGCCTGTGCCTGGTAAACTCGAATCCCAAGGCTGTATAAAAGCTTGCCAGCCGATCTACGTTCTGCGCGCGAATGACTACGAGGCTCAACATTCTTAATTCATTTTTTCGATGCCAGCAAAGAAATTGGAACGTCGGCGTCCTTAAAGTGCGCCCGCACTTCCAGCTTCCCTCCGAGCGCTTTGATCGTCGCCTCCAAGGTACTGAGTTTAACCTCACCGCGTTTCTCAAATCGCGAAATGGCAGGCTGCTTCACCCCGGCTTTTTGTGCGAGGGTCACTTGAGAATACCCGTACAACTCTCGAACATCTTTCAATCCCATGCGACGTGCGTCTCTATTACGAGTGCTCATTAATTGTGCAAGCCGCTGCGTTACGCGCTCAGGGGTCCGGTAAATTTCGGCCGGGCCTTCACCATACCCGGCATCCTCGTGAAAGAGGCCAAAACCCTTTCCCGGACGGTATTCCACCGTGTGACGCTTTTTGCCAAGACTCACATCCACCCAATAATTGCCCCCGGCATGTTCGGGTTCATCCACTTTGACCTGACTTTGTGGAAGTCTGCTTGCGAGCATTTGCCTTAAATTTTCGATCATCGCATCCATATTACATTGAAAGAATATAACTCATATGGAATATCTGTCAATGGGCGCGCCATGAGGAAATCCTTCATTCATCTAATTCGTAAGCTCTTCGTCCGTCCTGGCCGGGTTTATCGAGAAGAACCGCAGCATCCAGCGTCTCGATACGAATGGAACCATTCAACCCGATAAAATTATAGTGGCCCTTGCTACGATACTTTCGCAACGAGGGACGCTCGGACTTAACGCGGGCGTCTTCTTGCGGTGGATATAAACGGCCATCAGTTCGCCAGTTTTCTGGTCGAAAAGGAACGCCAGAAAGTTCATCCTCGACGGCATTGAGTGTACTAACGATCAGGCCGAAAGCCTCGTCAGCCGAGCCTGCTGGAGGTGCCGCCTCCAATCGCTCAAGAAATTCCTGTAATCTCTTTGCCTTCGTTGGCACGGAACTATCCTATCAAAGCGAATTCCGATGGATAGTCAGAAAGATTTTTTTGCATGAATCTCCCGCAATCGCCCAAGAGTATTTGTCAATGACGGCACTGAAAAGCCGAGTCGTGTAGATGCAGTGCTCTCGTTCGTTCCGTTAGACGGATAGATTTCAAATACTGTTTCGCAGATACATGATGAAACTAACGCGTTTTCACGCTTCTTCCGCTCCTTCACGGATTCCAACGCAAGTTGTTGACCTGGGATTGCCGCACTATCTGAACACTGCCGTTTGCATAAGCCACGACACAGACACGGCCGTTTTCATGGCGCGCAGGAGTAGCCATCGAATCAGGGCCCCCATTGGCGTTCCATCCACCATCCGATTCAAAGAGCATCACCGTTTGCGGATCCACTTTGCTCTGGTCCATGCCGTCCAGCGCGGCGTTGAACCCGTAATCGCAGCGGCTTGCGCCCGTTGCCACCGCCGGACATTTAAAGACGCGCTCTGAACCACCGGCATATATTTTGATCGCATCGCACCACGTCGCCGCGGGCGGAAAATGATTGGTATGTTCGGTGGCGTACATTCGAATGGATAAAGCCAATACCCTTTCATTGCTGACGCAATTGATGGTTTGCGCCCGCTGTTTTGCCGCGGCCAATGCCGGCAGCAGCATCGCGGCAAAAATGGGAACCATAAAGAGGAAGATCCCGGAGACAATGATTCCAGCCAGGGCGATGCCATCACCCTTTAATGTTCCTCCGCTTCGTTTTACTGTGATGAGAGCGATAATTCCGAAAGCCAGTCCAAATAGCGCGGTCGCGCCGCACGAAAAAAGGGCCAGGATTCCCAGGACAAGTGAAGTGATTGCCAGGCCGCTGGTTTTGCTTCGCATGTTTGGCACCGGCGGGGGATTTAAATTATCGGCCATAATTTTTTGCGCGTTTCTTTTGTTCTAGTTTATCCGGCAACCAAACGCAAGCTTTTTGCCCGCAGATTGCTTTTCGCTGCCACGTATTGTCTGGTTTCGGGCAGCGCACATCGACGCGTCAATCGCCGTTTGAAAGTCCAATGACGTCCGAAAGCGGTGTCGGTGGCAGCGCCACTTGCGAGCATTGACTTGCCACTGCACTCCAAGACGCGAAGCGAGTCCTTACGAATCTTCCGGTTCTGGACGGTGTGTGGACCATGAGCGGGAAGCGCCGTGTGAGGACACATTATATTCCATTTTTGGCGGTTGCGCCAATCGTTCCGGCCATTGTCATCCTGTTAATCCCGTTCATCCTGTCAAATCCCTCGTTCCAGGTCCCCGCTCCAAAAATCCTCCAATTTCCCTTTAAAAACACGCTTTCCGCCCCGAAAATCGGCTTCGTTTCTCGTTGCACCGCCTATGCACAAAAAATGTGTGCGCGCCGGAACTTTGGCAGGAACAGCTGCGGAGCAGCGTGCGAAAATAGCCCATTGCGCCAGCTATGGGACCTGACGCCCGAAATATTTCAAGCTCCAGAGGAGCGAAAGAAAAGCTCTCCGATTTGGCAACTCATGCCAGATTTTCAAAACCGTCGCCTTCCCACGGCTCTCTCGCCCCATCCGGGGCTCAACAATATTGTTCGCACCGTTTCCCACGGTTATCACCGTGGGCTACTTTCGCCCGCTGCTCCGCAGCTAAATTCCACAAGTCGGCTCCGGCATTCGATGTTGGGCGTTCGGCATGTTCGAGGTTCGAGGTTTCCAAAGAGGGCCTAATCCCAGTCATCCTGTCAAAATCCCTGCCGTCAATCGACGAGGCGATCACATCGCTCAAATGTTCCCGAAGCCGGATTCCAAACGTATTCGGCGGTTTTATGCGGCGCATCCGAGGTTGTTGTCTCGATCACCTCCGGCTTGCCGGCTGTTTGAAGAAATCGGACTTTTTGTTTGCTAACGACTCCCGCCTCGAATTCAGAGTAAATGTAATCCTTCCAAATTTCGTTTAGCGTGCCTGATTTCGAAATTCTATAGACCGTGACGTCGCGCAGCCACCCGTCGGTGCCGTGATGATGGTCCTGGCAGCAAATCAGTTCCAATTTTCCATCATGAAGCAAATCATCCAGTTCCAGCCAAACGACATTTCCGTCCACGCGTTGGTCAACAATTTTGCGCAACGATGGGTCGTAAACGCAAATCACCCCTCCCATCGGCCCGAACCAGCCGAAAGCGAGCACGTATTCCGTCCGTCCGTCGCCGTAGAGGTCCCCCGCACAAACGAGCTTTTCATCATTTCCCGCCCAGACACGCGGCATTGGCGATGGTTTCGCTTTGTGGCGGTTCCCCGGCGTCACGACCACATTTCCGTCCAATTCCATGGCGCTGTATGAATCCAGTCCGAGCGTCTTTTGCGTCTTCTCAAACGCTGAACCCTGGTCTGCTTCGGACCATTGAAGTTGATTCACCAGCCTCACAAAATTCTCCCAGGTTCGTTCATCGGACGGTTGCAAGGACCGCTGCGAAACGCAACCGCCGCACAGGCAAAAGGCCAATACGATGACGATTGGAATCGGAACAACTTTTTTTGGAGCGTCTTTTGTCGTATTCACTGGCTCTCCTTCACATTCGACGCCGCTCCCGCAACCCCATCCAGGCTATATGGAATCATTTGGTAATAATAACGTTGCGTGGAATTCGCATCGGCATCGGCCCAGGGCGCCTGTAAATCCGTAAGATTCGTCGCAATCGTTGTCCATTCCACCCCATCCGTCGAGCGCATCAGCGTGTAGGCACCGGCGGCGGCTGATCCTCTCCAGGCCACGCTGTTCCCGCTTGGTACAGGTGTGATGGCGTTTATTTCCGGCGCCGGCGGAACGATATGTGCCGGTACCATCCTGCCCGCCATGACAAAAGCATGCGTCCGCAACATTTGAGCGCGCCATTGCATGTCCGCGGTGTCTCCCGGATAATGCAGGGTGTAAGGGATGCCGTTGCTATCATAGCCGTGATTGTCGTCGTGGCACCAAAGGTCCCAGAACAAATCCCCGCTCACAAAATAACTGTTGGTTTTCTCGATTGCCGGGATAAAATTCGTGAACGCGTCTCCGACTTTGGTAATCTTAAATCTCCACGGCGACAACCATTTGCCGCCCGTGTTTTCGAACGAAGGATTACTCACCAGATTTTCCTGGCCATTTGAGACTGACACATTGTCCACCCAGATGGCGCCGATCGTCGCCGCACAATTAAAAGCAAGGAATGCCTTCCCACTCTGCCCGGCAGGGAGCCTCAGGGAATGATGCGTCCATGCTGACTTCAATCGGTAGTCGATCTTGATCAGCGCGGTGTAGGGAAACACGGCTTGCGACACCGCGACCTGAACTATGTTGTTCGACGAACTTTTCGCCCAGAAATCGACTGCATAAGTGCCATTTGCGTCAAGCGCGAACGGATCTGACAACAATTGGACGTACCAGTTGTTCTTGTTGCCGCGGGTCACATCCACTCGCGCCGAATAATTGCCTGCTTCGTGGGCACTCCCGTCCTGTGTAATCGTGGCCTGGGGCAAACCCAGGTCCTGATCCGACCAATCATATTCTCCAACATAAAAAACCTTATTATACCGGCCGGCGAGGGCCGCATTGGCCCGCAGTTGTTTGATGACCGGCGGATAGAAGTGACTCGTATAAAGATCCACATCAGGCAATAACAATTGGTTGGTCGAAAGCATCCCGTTGGCATTGCTTTCCGATGTGTGACCATCGGCCACCAAATGACGGGGTGAGATGCTTTTGATGTAAACCGCCGCCATTTCGGTCCAATGATCGTCCCAGGCGGACGTGGCATTGTTCAATTCGTTGCCCGTCTCCCACGCCAGGATGGCCGGTTCATCGCGTAACGGCACACCGGTATATTGGTTGGTGTGGTTCAAAACATGCGCGACGTAATTCTTGAAATCGTTGATGACGCCCGGGTCCGAATAGAATAAGTCCTCATTCGCCAGATTTCTCCACGTGGTGAAAATGTGTTTGCCTCCATGGAAAAAATGCCAGTTGTCAGCTAAAGGAATGATCAGATAAATGCCGTTCGTGCGGGCGACAGCAATGGAGTAATCAATAGGCTCGAACGCCTTGTCATTGAACTGATTCAGCGCCGGTTCGATGCTGTGGGAATTGCCGACGGAAATTCCCAGGGTGTGCGAACGGACGACGTTGGCGCCCATTTCGCGGGCAGTCAGCAGCGCATCCACAATACGGAAGTGCGAGGGATAAGTGTCGTTCGGAGTCAACCCCAGCCAGAAAATATTGGCGCCGGCGAAACGAAAGACGTTGGTCCCTTGATACAGTTTGTTTCCGCTTCGGGTAATAGGCACGACATTCGTCTGCGCCTGGGTCGGTGTGGCCGTTAGTGCCAGCACCATCACTACAAAGAGAAAAAACACCGATCGGGCAAGCATCATTTTGTTCGAAAGACGATGGGACGCGCCGAACACCTTGTCCAGCCGGATTTTGCACAATTCTCCGGCAAGCGCGCATCTTGACACTGTGCCTGGCAGGGACGCTGCGCTGCGGCGTCCAACGCCGCGTGCAGCGGCGACAAGTGGAATCGGACCTCGTTCCACGCATTTTCCGCCCGCATCTGCGCGGGCGGGGACATCGCAGCGCGATGTCCCTACCACCGACCACACTAAGGAGGATGGTTGGGAAACCGATAGATGCTTCCGAGAGAGTAGGGAAAGGCTCCTAAATCCGATTGGTAAAAATAGAAATATCGGCCGCCGGCAGAGGACGTTCCATAAAAGAGATACATTTGTTGGGCCTGTATCCAGGAAACCGAACCATCGGCGAACAGTTCATTGCCTCCCCCGGGAGTGTTTCTATGACCGTGCACCGGCAAACTCACAAAGCCCGAAGACGGATCGGCCTGCGGGTCACCCCAGGCCTTTCCACCACTGGTGATTTGAAAATACAGAACCAGGTCCGCGGCCAGCATCCATTGGGCACGGGAGGTGGTTGTTTTAACCGGGCTTGGGGCCTTGCCGGTCAAGGTCGAGATAGTCGCGCCATTGGGATACCACGTCGTCATGCCGCCATAATATTGATAACCCAACGCCCAGACGGGCGGTGTCTGCTCAGCCGGAAGTGTCGGCCGTTCCGGGCAGGTCCAAACGGACGGCGCTGGGGATCCGGTGGTTCCACCGGCGCCGCCAACAGTATTGGTGTTAAGGCCTATGCTCGATGCCTGCGCGAGCATATTGGAATTCATCTCAATGGGGTTATCGATTCCCCATCCGGCATCCACAGTGGCTGGAACAAATAAATCGTTATTGTCTGCGGCATACATCAGGTCGGCAATACCCACCTGTTTTAGATTATTGATGCACTGTGCGCGTTTGCCCTTTTCCTGGGCTGCCGCCAGAACGGGCAACAAAATTGCCGCGAGAATCGCAATGATCGCAATGACCACCAGGAGTTCAATTAACGTGAATGCAGCCGCACCCGTGATTTCCGATTTGCCGGGCCACTCATCAATGTCCGGCCGTTTATTTTTTCCTGCGATCATTTTTCGCCTCCAACTACTGCAAGTAGGGCAACTCAGACATGAGGCTCGCGCTGAAATCCATCGGGTCCTGGTACCAGTAAACGTACGCCGCCGGTCCCAGACTGCTGTCCCAGGTCGTGAAGTGATACATCGTCTTGAAATTGCACCATCGGGCTGAACCATCCACAAAAACTTCATTTCCACCCGAGACATTGAGACTTGGGCCGGTCGGTCCGTGAGGCGGGACATTTGCATAAATCCAATATCGCGAGTTCGAAGTTGGAATGGCCTGCGAAGCCCATTCTACGCCGCCTCCCGCCTGTGCTTTGATATTTGCGTCGGCGGCAAAGGCCCAGTACGGTTTGGAAGTGGTTAATTTCACCGGGCTATGTCCTGGGATACTGCTTGTCGTATTCGGGTTGCCACCGGGCGACGGAAACCAATTAGCTATCCCTCCGAAATAGCAATATCCGATAATGTACTGATTGTAGCTGGAATCGTAACCAATGCTCGTGGGCCGATTGGGGCACGTCCAGCAACTGGCACTGCCCGGCGGGACAACCACAGGCATTTGGAATGTTGCTGTATTGGTGGCATCAATTGGATTCAGAGCGTTTGGCACGCTGTTACCGGTAGATGTACGTACAGCAATCACTACATCGTTGTTGTCGCCAGCATAAATGATCATGCCCGTGCCAATTTGTTTGAGGTTGCTCAGGCATTCCGCGCGCCGCCCCTTCTCCTGCGCCGCCGAAAGGACCGGCAACAGTATTGCGGCCAGGATCGCAATAATCGCGATGACCACGAGCAATTCAATCAGGGTGAAAGCCGCGGAGGCGTCGCGGGAGCAACGCCCTACCAACCTGGACTTAATTTGCTTCATTGAGTTTCACTGGCGCTTTCAGTTCGGATATCGCAGACGGTAAAAGACGGTCGGATTTGACGGATTGATTGTCATATTTGTGCTTGTAACAAACGCGCTGCCGGGCACATCGAACCAATTCGTGCTCAGGCCAATGCTCGCGGAGTTGGTTTGCGCCTGTAACGTCCAGCCCTGGTAGTTTGCGGGCCACGACAACGTAAGGACATTGCCACTGACATGGGACGTGATATTCGTGGGAGTCGTGGGCGGCCCGGTAACGACACTTAAGACACCGTTGGCGAAGCTATAGGCAAGGCCAGGGCCGGGTAAACCGGCAATGCTGCCGAAGTTGCTCGACGAGGCGCCTGGACTAAACAGTGTAAAGTGATCGCCCACAGCCAGCGTGCCGCCGAGATTTGTCACAGTGAGTGTGCCGCCATAATTGAGGCTCGTTTGGCCGGAGAATAGATCCGCCGCATCGGCCGTCTTGCTGATTTTAACGATCGTATTACCGGAAAGCGTCAAGCTATTGCCGAGAGTCAGCGTGCCAATGCTGTTGGTCGTCCCGGCTTCAATGGTACCGGCGGATTGCACGGTTACGGGGCCTGTGATTGAACCGTTACCGACAAGCAAGCCGCCCGCGACAGTTACTCCCAGGCCGCTGCTGTTCAAGCTGCCGCTCAAGGACAAAACGCCGTTGCTTACGGTCGTAGAGCCGCTGTAAGTATTGGCCGCAGGCAGCACCAGCAGTCCCGGACCGGCCTGAACGACGCTATCCCAGACATTGGATGTGCTGGTCGGGTCAAGGCTTCCATCCTGAATCGCGCCCGAAACCAGAACGGTACCAGGGCCCTGGAATGTGAACGTGCGGCCGCTGGCGCTGGGAGTGGTCAGGGGCAATGGCGCCGTCAAATTCAATATGCCGCTGTCCGCCTGGAAAATATAGTCCGCACCACCGACAACCAAGGTGAAGTTTCCGGAAATCGTATTACTTCCAGCAATGTTTTCGATGGATTGTACCGGCACGTTGCGTCCCGCGAGGCTGATATCCGGAGCGACGGTGATGCTCCCGGATGAACCGTTCAAGGCGAGCGTGGAACTGCCTCCATTGTTGTTGTTGATGTAAATGAATGGAGAGCCCAGGAATGCCGGCATATCGGCAATGGCGGCATTGTTGGCAATGACCGTCTCGCCGTCACTGGCAGTCGTGCTCGTGCTATCGATGTTCAACGCCCCTGCGTAAGTATTTGGCCCGGCCAATACCAATGTGCCTGAGCCGGTCTTGGTCAGAACAGCGTCACCGGCACCGCTGATGTTGTTCGAAATAACGAATATTGAATTCGTGCCGTTAACGGTGATGCGGCTGGTGTTTACCGTGGTGCCCACCGTGATTCCAATATTGCCGTCGTCCAGGACCACATTCGTTGAGGTTCCAAGAGTCCCACCATCCAGGGTTACGTCGGCAGCCGTAAACGAAGCGGGCACAGGCCCCAACGACAATGGGCCACTGATGAAGAGTCCCCCGCCGTTGATTGTGGTCAAACCTGTATAACTATTGCTGGGCGCAACAGTCCAGGTGCCGCCGTTTACGGTGAGGCTGCCCGAATTCAACGAAAGGGGACCCGTGATATTCCCGGCTCCACTTCCGGTAAATGTCAGACTGACAGGCACATTGGAACTATTGAGTCCGGACGTATTGGTCAAATTCAGCGTCGCGCCGCCATCTATGGACAATGTGGTGCTGGACACCAAACCAATCGTCCCGCCCAGAGTGCTGACGCCCGCCCCACCCTTCTCGAGGGAAACATTGTTGCCTCCGAGCGTCAATGGGTTCAGAATGTTTACGTTCAAGTCCACATAGAGATTGCCGCCGCTGGTGTTAACAACGGGCGCGGTTGAAGCGCCCAAAGCGTTCGCATTTTCTGGGTGCAATGTGCCGGCAGTAATCGTTGTTTGGCCGCTGTAACTGTTGCTGGCCGTCAAATACACGTTGCCGCTGCTGCTGCCCGAGTCAGTCAGGGTTCCGGTCCCGGATATCGAACCGGGCAAATTCAGGCTCACTGCGCCCGGCTCTAGTATCAGGGTTGAATTATTTGTTACCGGCCCGCTGCCCAGGCTGCTGGTTATCGTTCCATCCCCAACCTGCAACGTTCCGCTGCTGATAAACGTTCCGCCCGCGTAAGTATTGTTGGTGGTGTCGAGGAGGACGGTACTGGAATCATTGATGGTCAAACTGGCGGGGCCGTCAATTGAGCCGGGACCGCTGAGGGTGTATGGCGTGGAACCGTTGATCGCGACCACCGTGGGATACAGGGCCTGGGCCAGGCTAACCGTCGGTTGACCTGCCCCAAGGGCGTCAAACGTTACATTGTCGGCGTCTGTGTAGGCCGTCTGTGACACGTTGCCGTTGGCTGTCCAGTTCAGGCTCAATGTGTCCCAACTCGACCCTGTGCCCGCCCATTCCAGGTTCCGCGGCATGCGGACTGTCACTGACGCCACTGAACTGGTAACCGGCAGGCTGATGCCATTAGTAATTACCACGAAATAATTGGTCACTCCCAGGACGCTCGTCGGCGGAGGCCCGTACGAAGCGTTTGTAGCACCCAGGATTGAGTTGGTGGTCGTGGTCGTCAGCAAATACCACTGATAATCCAGTGTGCCCGGCCCGGAAGCAGAAACACTTAAGTTGGCCTGATTGCCGGGGGCGACGCTTTCGTTGACCGGTTGCTGATTAATAACAATGTTGGCGCCTCCGACCGTAAGTTCACCAATCTCCTCGTTGTATTCGTAGAGCACTCCATTTGCATCTTCATACCACAGATTCGTGTTCGCCGGGTTCTGCGTAAAACCATTGATAGTAAAGGTCGAACCATAGGTCGTATTGGTAGCGCCAACCAGAGGCCAGACATCGCCCTGGGTATTATCTGCGCCCGATAAATTGATGTTCCACGCGCCATTCAACACGAGGGTTCCGTTGCCCGAAATACTGTTGTTCTCACCATTGGTCCCAATGGTGAAATTCATGATGCTCCCGGCGGCATAAGCAACCTGGCAACGCGTCGCACCGCTGCCGGATTGTGGAGTGAGCAGGACAGAACCGCTGTACGTGCTTGATCCGGACGTGAAGACAATTATCCGTTGCGCGCTGCCATTGCCGTTATCGCCGATATAAATCGGGCCCGGACCGCTGATCGACGAATCAATGTAATTCGTATCCTGGGCCAGAAATGCGCCGCCATTGGTGGTCACGGTAATATTGCCGGCCAGATGGGTATAGTTGCCGTTTGCATTCCCGTCTCGAATTTGTGCGCCATCCAGAATTAAATTATTGACCGTGAGGGTTACGCCGCTGGCTTTGAAAATTAGCGAGTCATTATTTCCCGTAGTTGTCGAAAACGGTTGCGCCCCGCTGGTTCCATCAGTTCCACCGACGGTGAGAGAATCGCCGCCAAATGTATAACTTCCGGCCGAGGTCGGCGAGCGCAGGAGCCAATGCTCTGTGGAATAGGTGTTTCCCGCTGCCGGCGCGGCGCCACTGTTCCAATTCCCTGCCGAATTAAATGAACTGCTGCCCAGCGCGTCATTGGCGGTCAGGTAATATTGTGCATCCGAGATGAAGGGAACCATTGACACCGTAAGAACTGAGGCGACGAGGCAAATTTCTCTGATTGTTTTCATAGAATTGAACTTCGTTTTTCGATTTAAACCTTAGGCGTTGTATTTCCACGGTTACCCAATTGCCGATGCTTGCCTATCCACTGTTTTGGCGATTTCGCAGGAATTATCACAACAGCAACCACTTTGGGAATATGGGCAATCTTCATATATGGTTCCAAAAGGACTGTTCATTGTGAGTTCTGCGACATTTATCACATGCGCCGAAACATTGTCCATTACCCGAAAGAGTAAAAATGCTAGTGGCGCAGGCGTCTCGCCTGCGGGCTGTGGCATCGCAAGTGGCGCGGCGTCACCGTAAGTCCTCACATTACCGGCAAAGGAATTCAACGGGGACACGTACGCGGGGACGGGCCGTCCCCACCCCATTACCCAAAAGAGTAACCATGCGAAGGTTGCGCGCATCCGCGCCATATCGCATATTGAGTCCCATACCTGAAAAATGCGCGCGCTCGCCATCGCCATCGCATTATTCATCGCCGCCACCGCCTCTGCGCTGCCGGCGGGGGACCAGCCGTCGCAATCACAGTCGTTTCTCCATGAACCGAACATGGTGGAACACGGCGCGCTGCGCCGTGTAGCGCCGCGTGCAGCGGCGCAACAAGCGGGATTCACGGGCTCCGAGCAGGTCAAAAAGGAACAGGCAACTCCCCATGAACTCATCCTCACGAACGCCGAACAGATACGCGAGTTACCTCCGTCACAGACCGAATTGGCCATCCCCGTCTCTTTGACCGGCGTCATGATCGACGCAGCGGATCCGGCTCCTATGGCCCTCATTTTGGCTGACCCGACCGCCGGAATTTATATCCGGGCGAATCAGCAGCACACGAATTTGTTCACCCCATTCCACCGGGGCGATGTTTTGCAAATTCACGGCGAGACAGATCCCGGACAGTTTGCGCCCATTGTTATTGCAGATTCTGTCAAAAAAACCGGCACAGCGAAAATCCCGGCGGCGCAGGCTGTTACGTATCAACAGTTGATTACCGGCGCGCTGGACGGTCAATGGGTGGAAATCAAAGGAGTCATCCGACAATGCTACAAGCGTGATCCCAAAATAGGCGTTCAACGCATTATCGTGGCCGCGGATGGCGGCTGCGTCTCCGTTCGATTTTATCCGAAACCCGGACAAATCATTGAACCCGACGCCGAGGTGCGCGTGAAGGCCGTTTGCCTTTACCAGTTTAACCAACGGCGCCAGGTGCTGACCCCAGTGTTGCAAATCCCTAAAGGCGACGCCCTGCTCGTCACCAAACCAGCGCCGGAAAATCCCTACGATGCTCCCGTGCGTTCAGCGTCCAGTCTATCCATGTTCTCCCCGAACAACTTATTCGGCTATGCCCACCGTGTTCACCTCCGGGGCATCGTTACCTGCTGCCAGCCCGGGAAGTTTGTCTGGATCCGGGATCGTTCCATGGGCTTTTGTATTCAGACGGCGCAACAACAGCCACTCTCCCCGGGGGACGAAATTGATGTGCTCGGGTTTCCTACTCCCGGTTCTTTTCCCCCAGTCCTCGGGGACTCGGTCTTTCGCAGGATTGGGTCCACCAGCCCGCTTCCGCCCCTGACACTTACGAATTTCAATGATGCGTTTGCCCATGAAAACGACCTGGTAGCCGTGGACGGAACACTGACTCAAATTCAACCAGCCCTCGATGGCCTTACCTTGTCGCTCGACAAGGATGGACAATCATTTAGCGCATTATTGAAAACCACGTCCGGCACACCGGCCACTCCGGACTGGCAACTCGGCAGCAAGGTCCGCATCGTTGGCATTTGTTCCCTGAGCTATGATGAAACCCGCGCCTTGCCGGGACCATGGCAGCCACAGTCGTTCCAGATCGTCTTGCGCTCACCGGACGATTTGACGGTCATCGCGCCGCCACCCTGGTGGACTCTCAAGCATTTTACAATGCTGCTCGGGATTGTGACGGCTGCCCTGATTTCCCTCATTGCGCTGATTGTCGCGCTTTCACGGAGACGCCTCCGCGAGCAAAAACGCCACCGTGAAATGGCCGAAGCACAGTTCGCCGCGGTCCTCTCGGAACGTAACCGCATGGCCCGCGAAATTCACGACACGGTTGCCCAGGGCCTGGCCGCGACGTCGGTCCAATTGCGGTTGGCCAAAAAATATTTAAACGGCGGTTCCAAAACCGTCAGCGGCCACCTCGACGCCGCGCAGGAACTTGTCCGGGACAGTCTCGAGGAATCCCGAAATTCCATTTGGAACATGCGGGCGCACGTCCTGGAAACCGAAGACCTTCCCGGCGCATTAAAAGGAATTCTCCGGCATCTGGCCGATGGCACGGCAATTCATACCCATTTTGACGTGGTCGGCCGCGCGCGCCGCCTTGCGCCCGTGGTGGAAAACAATATTCTGCGCATCGGCCAGGAGGCCATTTCAAATGCCGCGAAGCATTCCGGCGCAAAAGCAATTAATGTCACGCTGGAATATCGCGAAAGGCAATTTTGCCTGCGCGTCCGGGATGACGGCCACGGATTCGATCCGCAAAAGCCTCCAACCAGCCAGGGAGGCTTCGGTTTGATAGGAATGCGCGAACGCGCCGTGGAACTTAAAGGACAATTGCACATTCAAAGCGCTCCCAACGAAGGCGCAGAAGTCGTCCTGAGCGCTCCACTCTCAAAAGAATAATATTTGGTGTCCCGGCTTTGGCCGATTCGTTTGGCAAGTGGTGGCAGTGCGCAAGTGATGGCAGTGCGCAAGCACCACTTTTACCCAAATGGGTAAGTGACGAAACTTTGAAGGGTCAGTATATATGAAAAGGCCTTTGAAAAAATTGAATGAAATTCGAATTATGCTTGTGGACGACCATCCGGCGTTTCGCAAAGGCATGGTTGCCCTCCTCGACAGCGAGCCCGACTTGCGGGTCGTCGTCGAAACCGGCGATGGCAGCGAAGCATTGGAATTATACCGGCAAACCAAACCGGACGTTGTGCTCATGGATTTGCGTCTGCCAGGCATGGGCGGCGTAGAAGCCATCATGGCCATTCGCAAGGAATTTTCCGACGCCCGTGTCATTGTGCTGACCACCTTTGACATGGATGAAGATATATTTCGCGCGATTCAGTCCGGCGCAAAGTCGTATTTGCTTAAAGACACGCCGGAAGATGAATTGGCCGGCACCATTCGGGCAGTTCACACCGGCAGGGAAATTTTACCCCAAAAAGTGGCTGAACGGCTCGCCGCGCGGCGACGCCGCGCCGACCTTTCTCAACGCGAAACCGAGGTCCTGTCCCTGTTGACAAAAGGCCGCAGCAATAAAGAAATCTCGAATTCACTATTTATCACCGAAGACACCGTCAAAGCCCATTTAAAAACGCTGTTCGCCAAGCTCAACGTCAAAGACCGGACCGAGGCCGCCATCAACGCCATCCGCCAGGGCATTGTGCATTTGGAATGAACCGTTCCGAAATTTCCATGAACCTTCGGAAACATCGAACATCGAACATCGAACGCCCAACATCGAATGGTCTGTCCTTCGGCGTTCGATGTTGAATGTTCGATGTTTCCAATCAAGATTCATGGTCCCAATGCATGCGAAAATCGAAAGAAGAAGGCTCTCCATGAACCGTGGCGCGTTCGATGTTCGATGTTCGATGTTCAGCGTTCGATGTTCGATGTTTTCTGCGGGTTCTTTCAAATTTCCCGCGGTCCTGCTCACATTGTTCCTGTTATTCACGTCTCATCTCACTCTGGCAGCGCCACCCGCCGGTTACTACGAAGTTTGGGGCGACGAGTTCAACAGCACTAACCTCGACACGACCAAATGGGATTACTGGCTGCTCGGAAGCCGCCGTGATGCGATTAACGTGACCAACGCCGTTTCCCTCAACGGCAGCAACCTCGTCATCACCACCTACACCAGCAACGACGTTCATTACACCGCGATGATTGCCAATGACGAGACCTTCCGCTCACGTTACGGTTACTGGGAATCCAGCATCGAATGGGGCGACACAAACGGCATGTGGTCGGCCTTTTGGTTTCAGTCTCCCACCATGGGCACTTACCTCTATGACCCTTTCGTGTCTGGTTCAGAAATTGATGTGGCCGAGCATCGCAGCACCGACGGCGGCTCGGATGGAGACATTATCAACATCGTTCAAAATAATATTCATTGGAATGGTTACGGCTCCGCGGCCCAAAGCGCCGGCAGCGGTAATATCGGCAGCGGCCTCGGCTCAGGCTTCCACACCTATGGCTTTTTATGGACCCCGTCGTCCTATACGATTTACATAGACGGCAGCAACGTGCGCGCCTGGAATTATTCCAATAACGGCGTCCCCATTTCCGAAAGCACTGAATGGATCATTTTAAGCAGTGAAGTGGACGACACGTCCACCACGTGGGCCGGCGAAATCCCTGCGAGCGGTTACGGCAGTCTCGCCACCAGCACCACCAAATTGACTGTGGATTATGTCCGGTACTATGTCCCGACAAATACCATCTTCTGGTCCGGCGCCGCGGACGCTCTCTACCTCACCAACTCCGCCAATTACGTCTCCAATATGCCGCCTCTATTGACCAGCGACCTGACGTTCTCATATTTGAGCGGCAATAATTTAAGTCCGGTTTCTAATGCCGGCTTGAGCGTTGACGGCCTCGTCTTTTTGAATATGAACAACGCTGTCACCATTGGCGGCACGAACCCGCTGACACTCGGCGCCGGGGGAATTGATATGATCGCGGCAAATCATACGGTGACGATCAATTGCCCGGTAAATCTCGGCGCCAGCCAGTCCTGGCTTGTTGGCATAAACAGCCCCGGCGATACCTTGAACATGAATGGAAATATTTCCGGTTCAGGCACGTTAAGCAAAGGCAATTGGGGCACATTAATTTTGAACGGTACCAACAGCTTCTCAGGCGACCTGAACGTGGACCTGGCCAGCACGGGCAGCGGCAGTTCAGGCATCAGCGACGGCATCGTGCGTATCACACGCAGCCAAAATGTTCCAAATGTTCCCACCATCGCCATTCGTGACAACAATGGCGCCTGGTCCACTTTGCAACTGACAAACCTCCTCGGCAACGTCATTGTTCCAGCGAATATCACCCTGGCTGGGCGCAACACAAACGCCGTGGCGATTGAAAACATGTCCGGAAGCAATACGCTCTCAGGAAACCTGAGCATCACGTCAGGAGGCAGCTATTATCTTCTCCAGTCTGACGCCGGAACATTGAACTTCGGCGGGACAATCTCCGCAAGCAGCACGGCCACTGGCACGCGCACGTTTACCTTTCAGGGCGCCGGTAATTTTCTGCTTTCCGGCCAAATCCAAAATGGCAGCGCCACGACTATCAACGTTGCAAAAACCAATTCCGGTATGCTGACTTTCTCCGGCTCGAACGCATTCACCGGCACGGTAACAAACTGGTTGGGTACTTTGATGATTAACGGCTCCATCGCCTGCCCGGTCACAATTGCGGGCGGCTCACTCGGAGGCAGCGGAAGCATCGGTGGCGCTGCACTAATCGAATCGGGCGCGACACTCGCGCCGGCCAATTTGGGCGCCGGGACGTTGACGTTCGAGAGTTCGCTCACACTGGGAGCAAGCAGTGAGAGCTTCTTTCAAATCAACAAATCGTTGAAAACGAACGATTCAGTCAATATTACCGGCGCCCTGGCCTTTGGCGGAACCCTCCTCGTCACGAATCTGGCCGGGAATCTCGCGGCGGGAGACAGTTTCCAACTTTTTACCGCCGGGACATTTAGCGGCGCCTTTTCATCGCTTATGCTTCCGCCGCTCGGCCCGGGACTCGCATGGAACACCAACGCCCTTGCCAGCGGCATTATCTCGGTCATCTCCACCGTTGCGCCCCGGTTTAATTCCGAAACCCGCAATGTGAATGGAAATTTTGTTTTTGACGGCGCTGGCGCCGCGTATAGTGCTTACGACCTCCTCGCCGCAACGAATCTTTCTCAACCCATCACCTGGCTGCTCGTTACCAGCGCCATCGCCAACGCCTCCGGCAGCTTTCAATTGCCCGACCTCCAGGCAACCAATTTCCCCAGCCGTTTCTACCGCATCGCGTCCCAACCATAGGCCGAGTGTCGTGTCCTTGCCCAACCGCCGTTACGCATGGGCGACTCTGCCAGGATGTTGCCAGTTGTTGCCACTTTGTTGCTGGATTTGTTGCCAGTTTTACCAACTTAAGTTGCTGGCCATCAACAATGTTGCCAGTGTTGCCAGTTTTCAGACCTCACAACATTAACCCCTATGGTCCGATCATGTTCATCTCCCATCTCCCATCCTCAACCTCACTCCGCCCGAACAACAACTATTGCCCCGGTCAAATCCGGCGACTCAGCCCGAAGCGTAATCGTCCCTCGCTCACTCGCTTTCGAACGCACAATCGCCAGGACAAGTCCATTGAACGCATTGCGCTGCGGCGACTGAAACGACGTCAAATCCGTGGCATCGCCGTTGTCTGTGGCGATAAGCTCGCCCGGCCCGGAAATGTCAAAATGCACCTGGTTATCAGCTTGCGCCACAACTCGTCCTTTGCTGTCCGCGACTTTGACGGTGATATATGATAAATCCTTTCCATCGGCGTCAATTTTCCTGCGGTCAGCCGTTAAAAGTAATTTGGCGGCCGGGCCGGTGGTTTCCATAGTATCCGTCGCCCATCGCCTGCCGTTTTTATACGCGACGACCTTGAGTTCGCCCGGTTCATAAGCCACGTCGTCCCATCGCAAGCGATATTCGTATTGGCCTTTTTTCTTTCGGCCCAGCGATTTGCCATTAAGAAACAACTCCGCTTCGTCGCCGGAGGTATAAACGTGGACCGGCGTGATTTGGCCTTCCCGTCCCGGCCAGTTCCAGCACTGCGGCACGATGTGCGCCATCCGAAAGTCCGGACGCCAGTGTGCCTGGTAAAGATAAAATCGGTCCTTCGGAAAACCCGCCAAATCAATAATTCCGAAATAGGAACTCCGCGACGGGACATGATCGCCGTAGTACGGAGTGGGTTCGCCCAGGTAATCGAAGCCCGTCCATACAAATTCACCGGCGACGAATGGATTTTTATCTTCGCCGGCGAATTCGGTGTCCGGCGGCATTGCCCAATGCGGCGCATAAAGATCATACGAACTGACCTGGTAGTTCGCCATGCCGCCGGCTTTATCGTTGGTCACGGGGAAATAATAAACCCCGCGCGAACTGATGCACGACGCCGTTTCACTGCCGAACAACGGCTTATTCGGATTCGCCTGCCGAAACTCCGCGTACTGCGACGGCCTATAGTTATAGCCAAAGACGTCCACGTTATTCTGAAAGCCGTTGAAACCCGCTTCACCGTGATTGCACGCAGCCGTCGTCGGCCGAGTCGGGTCTTCTTCATGGGCGATGCCAGTCAGTTCAGCGGCGATTTGCTGGCCGCCTGGCGTCATTTGCTCGGCAATCTCGTTTCCGATGCTCCAAAGAATAATGGAGGGATGATTCCGATCGCGCCGCAACTCCGCGCGCCAGTCTTTTTCATGCCAGTCGTCAAAGAGCAAATGATAATCGTTTGGCGTTTTTTCCTTTTCCCAGCAATCGAATGATTCGTCCATGACGAGCATTCCCATTTTATCGCATAAATCGAGCAGTTCAGGCGCAGGCGGGTTATGGCTGGTGCGAATCGCATTGCAGCCCATTTGCTGAAGAATTTCAATTTGCCGTTGCAAGGCCCGGACGTTGACAGCCGTGCCTATGGCCCCCAAATCATGGTGATCGCAAACGCCGTTAATCTGCACGCGCTTTCCGTTGAGAAGAAATCCGTTGGTAGCCGTGAATTCTATCGTACGAATACCGAATGGCGTTTCACATTGGTCCACCGTTTTGCCATCCTGTATAACCGACGTAACGACGGCATAACGGGCGCGCGTTTCAAGGTCCCACAGTTTTGGATGCGCAAACTGAATTTGCGACGTCAACGAATTGCTTAGGCCAGCCGCCAGACGCAAACCGTCCGTTTGTATCGATGCCACCGCCCTGCCCTTCTCATCGTTAGCCTTTAGTTCATAAATCTCATTTTTGACCGATACCGCGGCATCTGAGTCAGTATTGTTATCCACATTCACCTGAATCTTAACCTTGGCCGCCACTTTGCTGACCTCAGGCGTGGTGACATAAACTCCCCAATGCCCCACGTGAATTGGCGCAGCCTTCACGAGCCAGACGTTGCGGTAGATGCCACCGCCGGGATACCAGCGCGATGAATCCGGCGGATTGTCCAGGCGAATGGCGATGACGTTTTCCCCGCCAAACTTAATGTAGGGCGTCAAATCCATCCGCCATGAAGAATAACCGTAGGGCCAGCCACCGACAAACTGGTCGTTGAGCCAAACCGTTGCGTAAGCCATCGCGCCATCCACGTCCAGGTAAATCCTTTTACCCGAATCAGCACCTGGGACCTGGAAATGTTTTCGATACCAGCCCACACCAGCCCAGGGCAGTCTCCCGGTATTGCCCGGATATGCGAACGAAAACGGACCTTCGATTCCCCAATCATGCGGAAGATTCAAAGAGCGCCAATGGCTATCGTCAAACCCGCTTTGGATATAGGAGAAAGGATTGCAGGGATTGCCTTTTGGCCGATTCACAGCCAGTGCCGGATCGCGGGTAAATTCCGACCCGCTTGCCATTACCCAGTTCTCTATAACGCTGTAAAACAGTTTGTTGTAAGCGTCAGCCGGATCGCCTTTGATGAATCGCCAATCGTCGTCGAATGAAGTTCGCTGTGCGGAATAGGCCATCGTGCCTCCAAAAATCAAGCTAACCAATAGCCCAAAGGTTGCCAGGATTTGCTTCATACTTCAATCTACTCGGTCGCCAAGAGGCCCGTAAAGACATTGTTGTTGTCGTATGTGACCAATATTTGGCCGTTCTCTCCTGTCGGTTTCAATTACCCGAATGGGTAATCCGATTCAAAGCTCCAAAATTCCGAGAACCAACATCCAGAGAATATTCAAGCACCAACCTCGCAAATTGGATGTTTGCGGACTGAAATTTCTCTGGATGTTGGTTCTTGGAATTTGGAGTTTAAAATGGTTCCTCCGGATTGGACGCGAGCCATTCGCTCAGCCCCGCCAGCGGTTTTCCGAGGACCTTCTGCACTTTCGAAATGTCCAACGACACGTCCAGCGCGCGTGGCGGACCGGGAAAGTCCTTCGCCAGGCCTGGTTCGATTTTTGTCTTTAGCTCCGGCCATCGCCGAAGCAGTAATTGCCCGATTTGATAGCGCGACAGTTTTTCCGCGCCGGCCACGTGAAAAATTCCCGAGCAATCCCGTCCGGCCAATTCCCATACGGCCCGCGCCGTCTCGCCGGCAAAGATGGGACAGCGAAATTCATCCGTGAACAACTTCATTCCCCGCCCCGATTCCAGGGCCGCTCGCAACTGTTCGTTGAATCCGCGATTACCCGACCGCGAAATTCCTCCATTAATCGACGTGCGGATCACCAAATGCCGCGGGTTGCGCAGCACAATTTGTTCAGCCCCTAGTTTCGACTCCCCATACGCATGCAACGGATTGGGTGTTTCGGTTTCGTTGTAATTGCCTTTGCGTCCGTCAAAGATGATGTCGGTCGAAAAAAAGGCGAATTGGATCCCGGATGCCAGCTCCGCCAGGAATTGCGTCGCCTCAACATTCAAACGTTTGGCCAGCGCGGGATTGCGTTGCGCTTCCGCCACGGTAGAAATCGCGGCGCAATGAATGATTAATTCAGGGCGGTCGGCATTAAATTCCCGTTCAACACTTTTAAAATCGAGAATATCCAGTTGCGGTCGCGTCAGCGGACGCACCCGCCATTGACTGGCAAATTGCCCCGCGCTTCGGACAACGTAATTCCCGATCAACCCGTTTGAGCCTGTAATCCAAGCCAATTTCATTTTTGCGGGGCTGCTTCATTTTCACCCGCGCGCGGCAGACGGCCGATCCACACTTCCGTCGCGGCGTAATTCCATTGCAGATCAGGAATGTTCGGCCGGCTGGACCCAGGCGCATGGATGAACATCCTGTCCTGCGGGCGCATCTTTTTCACCCACGGCTCCAGCGCGCGCGCGTCGTCAAAATTCCATTGATAGTTTCGAAGTACTTTCAGATCGTCCGGCAGCATCCAGCCGGATTCAAAACCCAAAATATATTTCCAGTCGGCCCTCGGGTTTGCGTAAAACGTTTGGAAGAAAATGTCCATGTCCGAATTGTAAATGATGCCTCCGGGCTCAGGCAGCCAGCCGGCAAGCGCGGGATTCTGTTCGCTTACAAAATCGGTCGTCAAATTTTCTGTCCAACGGCTGTCGCGGTCGCTGGTGAATCCCAAATAAACCGCGGCGGCAATTGCCGCGGTAATAAAAAGCCGTTTTGTGGAATCAAAAATGAGCTGCGATTCAAAGTGCTCCTCTAATTCCATCGCAACCCAGATAATGAACGCAAGGGTGCCGTAGTCCCACCAGAAACGCTGCATTTTCAGGCCAAGCACCCATCCCAGCGCCATCATCATAAAAACCGGATTCAGTGCCGTGCGCGAATTCCAACCGATCGAAACCGCCCGCCACAGAAGTAAAACCGCTACCGCCAGCACGGCAGTGACGGCACCGTCCCCCGGATGCAATTCCGGTTCGAGTTGACGGTTCACGACAAAGTCTCCGAATACGCCAAACATGTGGCGGACTGATTGAACTAAAAAGCCAATGGGATGCCCGGTAAACGCGCAGCCCAGGACACTTCCGCCAATCCAGCATGCGCCGTACACAATGGATTCCAGCCACCATCCCGCGCAGAAAATCGCCACGCCCGGCATTACAAGCATGTACCATGACCCATGAATCCATGCGGACGCTGCGACCAAGAGCGGAGTAAAGATAACCGCAATGGGCAGCTTCTGTTTTCCATACTTTGACCACAGAAGCAAGATCGTGATGACAACGGCGTCGGTCAGCACATAGGGCCGGCCACGGGCGAAGCGCGTGGTACAGGCGGGAATAAAGACCGATGCAATGCATAAAGCAGCCAGCCACGCCTCCGGACGGCGAAACCAGGGGACACCGCACAGCATCACCACCAACATGAGAGCGACTACGGAAAAAACAACGAGCGATTGCGCGTCGCCTCCCTGCAAATCATGGACCCATTCGAGAATTTTTTGCCAGCCCGGGCTCGGATCAATCGGAAAATCATTCCGCATCACCAGGATTTGCTGCCACGATTTTCCGGAAATGGTTTTGGCCGCATGGCGCAATGCATCGTCCATCGGCAAAAAGCCGTAGCCAATGATGCGCAGCGGGATAAAAATGATGGCCGAAACGACGATAACCCAAACTGCCAACGGGATGTAACGTTTCACTGCCGATGAAATTTACAATCTCCGTCATTCGTGTAAACGTTAAAACGTTGAAGCGTTGAAATGTTACGACGCAACCGCCCGTGCGCAGGGTCTGCCAGCGATTCAACGTTTCAACATTTCAATGTTTTGATGCAATCCTCAAGACGGACTTTTCCCGTTGGCTGCCCCCACGGACTTCCGCCCGCTCTCAATATGCGGCAAAAACGCAGTGAGCAACCCAATCAAAGGCAGCCAGGCGCAAACCTTAAATACAAAAATGATGCTGGTATAGTCCGCCAGCTCGCCGAGAGCCGCCGACCCGATGCCCGCGAAGCCAAATGCCATCCCAAAAAATAAGCCGCTTATCATCCCGACGTTGCCAGGCACCAGTTCCGTCGCATACACAATGATCGCCGGAAAGGCGGAAGCCAAAAGCACGCCGATGATCACCGTCAGGACAGCGGTCCAAAACAAACTGACATGCGGCAGCAACAAGGTAAATGGCGCCACGCCCAGGATCGAAAACCAAATGACATATTTTCGGCCAAAACGATCTCCCAACGGACCGCCGATAATCGTTCCGGCAGCAACGGCAAACAGAAAGACGAACAGGTAAAGCTGCGAGGCCTCCACAGAAACATGAAATTTATTGATCAAATAAAATGTGTAATACGACGTAAGGCTCACCAAATAAATATATTTGGAAAACGTAAGCACCACCAAAATGCCGAGCGAGATGATGGCTATTTTTCGCGACACAGGGGGAATATGCCGCGGAGCCGGCTTGTTCTTCAGTTCAAACAAATGGTTTTCATACCAGCCGCAAACCTTAAAAAGCACAGCCGTTGCCGCCAGTGCCAGCACGGAAAAAGCAAGGATGCTCCGCTGCCCGCGGCTGGTAATAACCAGCGCGGCCAACAGCGGCCCAAATGAACTCCCCGCGTTTCCGCCCACTTGAAACAGAGATTGCGCAAAGCCGTGCCGCCCGCCCGATGCCAGTCTCGCCAGCCTGGATGATTCCGGATGGAAGATGGCCGAGCCAATGCCCAAAAGCCCCACAGCAACGAGCAGCCATGCATAACCCCACGCAAACGCGAGAAGCACCACGCCCACTAAAGAAAAGATCATCCCCACAGCGAGTGAGTACGGCCTGGGATTTCTGTCCGTGTAAAAGCCGACGCACGGCTGCAACAGCGATGCCGTGCATTGGAAGGTAAACGTAATGAATCCAATTTGCAGGAAGCTTAGATGAAATGATTCCTTCACGATGGGATAAATCGCTGAAATCAACGATTGCAACGTATCATTCAGCAAATGGCAGACGCTGATTGCCAGCAAAACCGGCATAACGGTTTGTTCCGCTGTTTCGCGCGCATGTGAAATGAGATTTTCTTCCTTTTGCATAAAATGGAGTTTGAAGTCAGAAGGAGAAGCCGCCGGACTTGAAGCCACCCGAAAACGGTCTCCGCGACGGACTAATCTACCAGTCGCTTCGTCAGATTCTCGTAGGCGTCAATCCGGCGATCGCGAAGGAATGGCCAGTGCGTGCGGGTCACGTCCACAGCGGCCAGATCGACCGGTACCATCAAAATCTCTTCCTGGTCAACTCCCGCTTTGGCGAGAATCTGTCCAGACGTGCCGGCCACGAAGCTTTGCCCCCAAAACTCGATGCCGTCGCCGGAGATTTTCTCGTGGCCAATTCGGTTCGGCACGGCCACGTAGCAACCGTTGGCGATGGCATGGCCCCGCTGGATGGTTTCCCAGGCGCTATGCTGGTTCGCCCCATACTCTTTCTTTTCGCCGGGATGCCAGCCAATGGCCGTCGGATAAAACAGAATTTGAGCCCCTTGCAACGCCGTTAAGCGGGCGGCCTCAGGGTACCATTGGTCCCAGCAAACCAGCACACCGATTCTTCCAAACTTCGTGTCCCACGCTCGAAAGCCTAAATCGCCGGGCGTAAAATAAAATTTTTCATAATAAAGCGGGTCATCGGGAATGTGCATCTTCCGATAGATGCCCTTGAGCGACCCATCGGCGTCAATAACGGCCGCGGTATTGTGATAAACTCCCGCCGCGCGTTTCTCGAAGAGCGACGCCACCACGACGACCTTGTGCTTTTTGGCGAGCTTGCAAAAGGCGTCCGTGGTCGGACCGGGAATTTTTTCAGCCAACTCGAAATTCTTGTGGTCTTCGGTCTGGCAAAAATATTGCGATCGAAACAACTCCTGCGTGCAAATAATCTGCGCGCCCTGCCCGGCCGCGCGTTCTGCCAGCGCGAGCGTCTTTTTCAAATTCGCTCCCGCATCGGCGGAACAGGCTGTTTGTAACAACCCGATTGTCACCACTTGTTTCATTTCGAGCGGGTAAAATAGCTCACCCCGGTTCGCTTCTCAAGTGGAACTGAAAAAGTCCTGGTTTTTGATAGACGGCAACAGCAATTGCTATTTGAATTTCCTTGTGCCGACGCGATTAATGCGCTTGCTCGCGATTTTCCCTGTTATTTACGCAAGCAGCGTTTTAGCCCAAAGCCTCGCCCTGCCGCCCCGCCCCGCGAATGCGCCGGACGGCGATGCATTCGCCGAAAAAATCTCCACGCTGGATCCCGTCGCGCGCGACCGGGAAATTGCCAACGCATTCCTCTCGGGTAACGCGCCGGATTTTCTCCGCAAATTCTGCCCGGTGAATGTGACAAACTTTTTCAATGGCGTAACAAACGTCGCAACATTTTTCGTCACGCCGGACTATCTGGCCATCGGTTCAGACACCAACTATTTTCTGGCTCCCATTTTTCCGAGCACAGCCCAACGCATCGCTGACAAATTGGATTGCGCTCTGCCAACGCGCAAAATAGTGGATGCCATCTACGCCGCCGCCCAGGTAAAGCTCGCTCCGTCTCCCATTCCGCCCAGCGCGGCGATGACCAGCGTCCCTATATTCGTGCAACACAATAAAATCATTTGGGCGCAACGAATGGCGCTGACCAATTTGTACCCACTCGGAGCATTAGTGGCAGGGCACAAAAAGGACGTCGTGATTTCCCGGCGTCTCGCCGTGGCGACCAACAATATCGCCATCTATGGCTGGCACCGGACTAATGGCGCGCCCATTCAACCTCTTTATCTGGGCCATGCGTGGTGGTGGGCCGATTACAGCCAGTGTATTCGTCTTGTCTCCAAAACGATGCTTGTGAATGGGCAGGAGAAGTCCGTCGCCGAAGTTTTGGCCGATCCGCAGTTGTGCAGCCTGATTAGCGATGAAGGCGTCATAACCAATGCCCGTTACCGAACGAATTTCAGCCTGTCGGAAAAGATCGATTTGCCATGGCCGCAGAATTTTTCAGAAAACGGGACTGAATGGACTCGCGAAATCAAAACGCTGGACGGCGTTCGAATCTTCATTGATGCGCCCCCGCCCGAATCATTTTCCGCCGAAAAACCGGTCGAATTGATCTTTTACGCGCTGCCAAACGGCAACACGATTGAAGAAACCATTGGCAGAAAGCCGCGGCCGGGGGATGACTGGCATTTTGACATCCAGCACATCGGCGCCCAAACACGCTGGCTGCGGCAGGTCCTCACCAACAATACGATCGTCGCAGCCTGCCTCCAGGCGAGCACAAAAAGCTGGCCTGCATGGCGCAAGATACATCCCGACCAGCGCATCGCAGAACTTTTGGATGGCGTGTGCGGAATATTTTCATCGAACCAAACCGAAATTGTCCTTGCGAGCCACAGCGGCGGCGGCAGTTTGGTTTTCGGCTTCCTAAATACTCTAAACGGAATTCCTGCCAATATCCGGCGCATCGCTTTCCTCGACAGCGACTACGCTTACGATTCAACGTTACATGCGAAGAAGATTATCAGTTGGCTTACCGCCTCAAACGCAAACCGCCTCTGCGTCCTGGCCTATCAGGATTATCTCGGCCTTTACAACGGCAAGCCGTTCGTCAGCGAAGTCGGCGGCACCTGGGGCCGGAGCCGTGCGATGCTCAGTGATCTCTCCACACAATTTTTGTTTACCAGCGAAACGAATTCAGGCCTCGAATTCTATTCCACAACCAACCGGCAAATTGAGTTTTTGCTCAAAGAAAATCCCGACCATAAAATCCTGCATACGGTGCAGGTGGAGCGTAACGGCTTCATCCAGGCGCTTCTTTCCGGCACCGCCCTTGAAGGCCGGGGTTACGAATATCTTGGCGAACGGGCCTATACAAATTGGATTGAATAACTTGAGCAGACGCGCGCGAACAAAGTCAGAGACTCGTGACCTCGTCTCCTGCGATAAAAGATTCACGACTTAATGTCGCGCACCTGAAATCCCATAACGCCGATAATGAAGGCCGTCGCGCTGGTGGCTGCGAGGATGAGTTCCGACTGATAGATTTCCTGCCAGGGTGTGGGCTGTTGAAAGATCAAAAACCAGCATTCCAAATGATGGGTGATGAACCAGTCCTGGTAGGCGTCAAAAAAGGGGATGCGTTCCATAACCATGCTCACGAACATAAAAGAAAGCGCGAGGATCGTCGCCGCGGCCGGTTTCATGTTGAAACAGGAAAACATAAATGCCACGGACATGAGCGTGATGGTATTGATGACTATGAAGACGTGGGAAACGGCGAACAGCACCAGCCCCTGATGCGCAGTAAACAGGCTGAACGTCATATCCGCACCCGGTTGGATCTGGCCAAAAACAAACATGCCGCGCCAGGGGTAACATACGCCGGCAAAACCAAGTGCGATGACGCCCAATGCTACCACCAATACTGCGGTAAAAATAATTCCCGCAATCCATTTTACCAGCAGCAGCCGGACGCGCGAAACGGGCCGGGAAAGAATCATCCGCAACGTCCCGTCCTCTGCTTCTTTGGCGACCAGGTCTCCGCCCACAAGCGTCACGTACAGCGGCATGAGCAAGGCCACCTGTGGGAATATCATGATCAAGGCAACGGTCAATACGGAGATGTATTCAGAAGCGAGATAGCCATGGACGGACAATATCCCCTCGAGATTCGGTTGCCAGTGCGTGTATTTGAAAATCAAAAGCATGGCCGAAAGCGCGACCACAAACGCGCCGAAGCCAATGTACGTCCGCTTCTTGCCGAAGAGTTTCCACAGTTCGTTTTTAAGTTGCGCGAAGAACATATTATTTACCGTTTGCCGATGCTTTTACCAAAGCCATGTAAAAATCTTCGAGGGTTTGTTCCTGCTGCCAGATGCCGTTCACGGGAATATTCGCATTGACCAGGACCCGCACAGCCTCCGATGTCGTTCGCCCATCGCTCAATTTGATGAATCTTTCATCGCTTGAACTTGTGATAATCCCCCGCTCAATCAACAATGCCGCCGCTCTTGCGAAATCGGGCGTTTTGAGCATCAACCGTCCGGGCGCGGCCTTGGCATCGGCAATCGGGCCATCAAAAACTTTTCGGCCCTGGTTCAAAACCGCAATGCGCGAGCAAAGTTGCTCGACCTCGCTCAATAAATGGGAAGACAATAATATCGTCAGCCCCATTTCCCGGTGCAGACGCAGGATGGTCTGGCGCATTTCGGCGATGCCTTCCGGATCAAGCCCGCTGCCCGGCTCATCAAAAATCAGCAGTTCCGGCCGGGGCAACAGCGCCTGCGCGATAGCCAGCCGCGCGCGCATTCCATGCGAATAGGTCCGCACTTTGGAACCCTGGCGCTCCGTCAGGCCCACCCAGTCCAGCACTTCGTCAATTCTTTTGCCGGGAGTGGGCGCCGAGTAGTGGCTCAGGATCTCCACGTTTCTGCGCCCGGAAAGATAATCATAAAAGGCGGGTGCTTCAAAAATCGCGCCGACCTTCCGCAATGCCAGCGCCCGGTGGGTCGTGACGTCGTGGCCGCAAACTTTCACGCTTCCGCTCGTGGGCCAAACCTGGCCCAGCATCATGCCAATGGCCGTGCTTTTGCCCGCGCCGTTGTGCCCGAGCAATCCAAAAATTTCGCCGGGCCGAACTTCGAGGTTCAGTCCGTGCAAGGCGACACGTTCGCCGAATGTTTTTTTGAGATCAACGAGTGAAATCATTGGGGCAAGGTTCCTTCAATCGTGAGCAAATTTTTTATATGCTGGTCGGCATAGAGATAATTCACGGCTTTATTCGCCCCACGCGCGCCGTGAAAGCCTTGCTTGTCGAAAAAGACCGGGATCGCCTGCGGGTTAAAATCCATGCCCATTACAACCAGATGGTTCGCATTTTCACCGTTCAGAAGATCGTTCCATGAATAACTGGACCCCGTGAGCTGGAAAATTCCCTGAAAATCTGAAGGACAGCGCAAGACGTTGGTATTGGCCAGGTCAGTGCCGAGAACCACGTTCACGGTGGGGAAAGTATTGGTAGCCAATGCGTTGGTGTCCGTGGGCGCGTCGCGCATTATGGGCAGCGTATTGTTATTTGCATCCACGTAAATTTGCAGGGCCAGACCTATTTGATGCAGGTTGCTGACGCATGCGGTCGCCCGTCCCTCTTCCTGGGACCGGCTGATGACCGGCAGCGCCAGCGCCGCAAGAATTGCAATCACGGCCATCACGACGAGCAACTCTATAAGGCTGAACGCAATGGCAGGGACGCCGCGCTGCGGCGTCACCGCCCGTATACCGGGCGGAACTTGCGTGGCAAAACGTCCAACCAGACTCGTTGCGCCGCTGCACGCGGCGCGGACGGCGCAGCGCGCCGTCCCTGCCAAGAGGGCATTCGCATTCATTAATTGCGCAACCTGACTCTTCCGCTTTCCATCTGGTGCTGCAACTCCTCGAGCACCGGCGCCAGTTCCGCTTTCGTTTCCGCAGAACTTTGGCTGTAAAATGTGTTTAATCCGATATTGCGAATTTGCGCCTCCAATGCCGGGGTGATAATCGGAGGCGCGTTAGTGCCGCCGACAGGAGCGTTTGTGCTGTTTTGGAAGTTGTGTGTCGGCCGGTCATTGGCACTGCGCAAATCGTTCAAGGCGTTGTCAATTAATCGGCGCCGTTTATCGTCCGGCAATTGTTCAAAGGCATTGATCATTTGCTTGAAACCGGTTGGCATCGTGGCCGCAATAAATTGGCTCTTCTCGTTTTCCGTCATTTGATTAAACCACCCGTCCACCATGTGCTGCAACCGCAACCGCTGCCGCTCCTCGTAAGGCAACGCGTTGAGCATGTCCTCCAATTTCTTAATCGCATCTTCTCGCGCTTCACCGGTCAAGCCTGCAAAATCCACCGACTCCATATATGCCCGAACTTTGTCGGCCGTCATTTTGAGGCTATCCAGGTACGCGTGCCCCGTCATTGCGAGCACCCAGATGCCCACAATCGTTGCCACCGCGCAGATAAGAAATCGTCGTTGCCGTCCCATGATCGAATTTAACGTGTTTAATTAAAAAGCAAAACGGAGACCGCCTTTTTATTGACAGCCATTCCTTCAAAACGTTCCGCAAAAAATGGCAATGGTTGACGTTGAACCGTTGAATCGCTCATTCCACCTTATATGTGCACCCATCGAAAAAGGTAACAAAGATTTTATTGCACAGTGAGTAAATCCTGCTGCCGATCAATCTTTGCAAAAGCTTGACGAGTTGTTGAACCAGGAAGCCAAAGAAGCGCCCCTGCCGGTGCCAGCCTATACTGCCTCGACGTTGTCCCTGGCAGATATGTCGCAGTAATTTGGGTCTCCCACGAAGCACGACATGGTGGAACACGGCGCGCTGCGCCGTGTAGCGCCGCGTGCAGCGGCGCAACGAGCGTGGTCAACCATTGTACCGCTATCTTGCGCCCGCTCTGCGCGGGCGGGACGGCGGTGGCAGCGCCACTTGCGAATAGCGCCATCCTCCACCACGTTGAAGTCTGCGCTACGGTAACTTAACAAACTTATCCACCTGCGCCAAAAATGCGTCGGGCTGATCCAGCATGATGAAGTGATATGAGTTATCAATCCGCGCAAAGGTCTTGTTCGGCAACGCGGCGTAGTTTTGTTGATAAAACCAATCGGTCTGGGCCTGGGAATAGGGGGATTTGGAATCCCATGGGTAAAGAACTGTCACGGGTATTTTTATGTTCTGCAATTCCGGCCGCAGGTCCGTTGTCATGTTGTCGTACGTGGCGCGGGCTACAACGGATTTATCGGACGTTACCGCCCATTTAGTTGCCAGGTTCAGGCCATCCGGAGATTTGACCAGGATGCCAAGGAATTTCTCCTCACCACGGGCATAACTCTCTTGCGATTCTTTGATCGTTTCATCGCGCATTTTCGCGGCAATCTTGCCCGCCGCCGTCACGTCATCTGCGCCAAGCAATATCCCGGAAAATGGAAATGCATCCACGATCATGAGGGCGCCCACATCGCCGGGATGTAGCACCGCGAGCATCAATCCCATCGTCCCGCCGAGTGAATGGCCAATGATTTTTGGCGATTTCAAGTTATTCGCTTTGATATAGGCATCAATCGCGTCAACTGTGGGTTGTACCACAGGACCCTGCGCGTTGGCTTGCGCCCGTGTTCCGGCAAAACCATCGACCTGGATGAGATGCAGCCGATAATGCCCTTCGAGATGAGCTGCCGTGGCGTCCCACACTGCCGAGGAACAAGTCATGCCCGGAATAAGCACAACGTCCGGGCCGTGGCCACGCACCGTAACGGTGATGCGGTCCGACCACGAATCTGCAAAGGCAATGTTAATGAATGCCGCGGCCGCGATCAAAAAACATGCGAGCTTAGTCTTATGCATAGGTTGAATATAACTTACGTTGAACTTTTGTACCGACCGGCACGGAACTACGCTTTCGTTTGCTGGCAATCCAACTCTTGTTTGCCTTTGCCTTTCAGGACTCCCACAAGCATGGCGATTGTCATAGGAAAAACGGGGGCCCAAACCAACCAGAGGAAATGAGGCCGTAACCAGGTCCAAACAAACCGAAAGAACGGATTGGATTTAATGACCTGAATCACGAGAGCGTCGTTGGCATGGATTGCAGATGCGGTTGCAGCAGCGGCAAAATCGTGAGCCACGGCATATTGCCCTCCGCTGGCGGCGTTCCAGGCGATCGCGGTATCGGCAAATACCTGCCATCCAACCGCAAATGCGCCAAAGCCCCAGATTCCAAATGCGAATCCACCAATCCCGACCCCGCCCACTCCCATCGCGCCATAGGCGAGAAGCCCCACAGCGCAAGCGCCGATACTGACAGGCGCGATTGCTACGCTAGCGTAAGCGAACAAAACGCCAAACGCGAAGGCGTCAGAAACCGCGATCCACGCCTTCACTGCCGGTCTCTTCCAGCCAGCGCGGCTTGGACAGCCGAAGCGAATGTGGATAAAGGGCAAGCCCAGCAGTTCAAACCGGCTGCGATATTCCCAGCACGGGAATGCCTGCACAACGGCGGCGTTTTCTCCTGCCGTCTTTCCTTCGTTTATCTTTTTTATTGTGCGAGAAAACCAGCCTGCAAAACATATCACCATCACGAAATAACCCAAAATCACTCCTGCGTATGAACCGACGAACAAAAGAGGGTTTGTTTTAATGAGAGAACCGGCATGGTCCTGCAGAAAAGACACAACGAAAACCATGGCGACGACGCTCAGGGCGATTCCAAAGAAATATATCTTATAAATTCTGCGTTCCTCGGGGCTCACCACTTTTTTAACTGACCGATACCACTTCCACCATCCAAAAACCATCAAAAGGGGAGTCACGATGGATATGAGGATGCCTGCGAAGCCGGCACCCTTGCAGATCGCTCCGCCTTTTGCCGCCGTTGTTCCCACCGTCACCGCCTTGGTCGAAACAGCAACCGCGGGCAAGCTCGTCGTAACGGCGAGTGTGAATGCCTGGCTTGGATTTGTCCGTGCCAAAGCCCCCTCCACAAACGCAACGACCTGTTCCTGCAACAACTTCCGTCCTCGCGACAATCGTTGCCGGGCTGCTTCTTCAGATAATTCCAGCGTCGCTGCGACTTGTTCAATGGATTGATGTTCGCGATAAAAGAGAACCAGGGGTTCACGATACGATTCCGGAATGTTCTCCAGCGAGCGCCATAGAATTTCCTCCTCTTCCTTGCTGATGGCGTGGCCGGCGGGATTGGGAACGGGCGCGGGCACCGTCAATTCCTCATCCAGAGGGCTGGCGCCCGCCAGAGGATTACGCGTTTGTTTGCGGGCGGTGTTATTGATCAGGTTTCGAGCGATGCCAAAGAGCCAGAATTTAAACTTTTCCGGCTCTCTCAAGTCACCCAGCTTGCGCCAGGCAGTAATGAATGTTTCCTGCGCCAGGTCCTCGCTTTGACTGATGTTTCCGCAGGCGCTATAGGCCAGCGCGCAGACTGGTGACTGATAACGGGCCACAAGCCGCCCAAACGCGTCGCGGTCGCCCTTCACGCCCAATTGGACCAATTGGGCATCTTCCGATATGACATCTGAATTCATCTCGTATTAGGAGTGGCAGAAATCGGGAAGTTGTGACAACAAATTTACGATTTACGATTTACGACTGAGGGCCAAGGATACGGGATTCGTGATTTGTTGGCTCCAAACCTCGTTAAGCACACGCACATTGCCACACGGAGCTATCGAGAGATCAACAGGGACCTGACGCCTACTCTTGCGACGCGTAAATCATAAATCATAAATCGTAAATTTACGAGGACCAACCCTCACGCAAGCCACGGCGGACATGCAAGGACGATTATAACCTGGCCAATTCTTCCCTCATCATCCCCGCCAGCGGCTGGATTGTCCGCTCGCTGAATTCAAACTGGCAACCCGCCGCCGAAAACAGTTCCGGGAGCGGACGCGAGCCGCCGAGGGCCAGCGATTTTTTGTAATCATTCAGCGCGCGCGCTTTGTCGCGCTTCGAATTGGCCCAGACCTGCAACGCGCCTAGCTGGGCAATGCCGTATTCGATGTAGTAAAAAGGATAAAGAAAAATGTGCAGTTGCCGGTGCCACGAGTTGGCCCGGGCGTTTTCGAGACCGTTCCAATCCACGTCTCCGCCAAATCGGTCCATCAATCCAAGCCAGGCCTTGCGGCGTTCCTCGCGGGTGTGGTTTGGATGCGTGTAAATCCAGTGCTGAAACGCGTCCACAGTCGCAATCCATGGAAACGCGCCAACGATACCCTCGAGATGCACACGGCGCGCGCGTTTTGCGTCATCGCTTGAATAAAATTCCTCGATGAACTCGTTTCCCAGCAGTTCCATGCTCATGGAAGCCACTTCACAAAATTCCATGGGCGCGCCCCGGTAGGCGTAAAGGTCTTCGTCCCGCGTGGCCAGGGCATGAAATGCGTGGCCGGCCTCGTGCAAAATCGTTTCCACGTCGCGTTGCAATCCGACGGCGTTCATGAATATAAACGGCAATCGCGACTCTGAGAGATTGGCCTGGTAGCCGCCCGGCGCCTTCCCCTTCCGATTCTCCAAATCCAGCAGCTTCAGGTCCTGCATCTGCTGAAAGCCGCCGGCCAGTTCACTATCCAGGCGATTAAAGATTTTTTGAGTGCGCGAAACCATTTCGTCCGTTTGCTCAAACGGTTTTAGCGGCGGCCGGCTCAGCGGATCCACGGCCAGGTCCCAGGGACGCAACGAATCCAATTTCAGTTGTTCACGACGCCGCGCCTGCAATTCGCGCGCTATCGGTACGATTTCCTTTTCAACCGCATCGTGAAACTTGACGCAGTCCTCGGGCGTATAATCGAAACGCCCCATGCGGCGAAAGGTGTAGTCCCGATAGTTTTCAAAACCGGCGTTTTTCGCGATTTGGCCGCGCAGGACAATTTGCCGGTCGATAATGTCGTCCAAATTGTCCACTTCCTGTAATCGCCGCCTGGCAACCAATTCCCACGCTTCCTGCCGCAGGGCCCGGTCGGTTTCTTCCAGGTAACGGCCCATTTGGGGAAGCGTCTTTTCTTCGCCGCGAAAATTCACCGTCAGCGAGCCGGTCAACTTTTGGTATTGCTGCGACAATTTTGCGTCCTCGGTCTCAAGCGGCACGCTTTCCTGCCGGAACAATTCCACATGATTTTTGACGTCACGGTCAAAGACCGCAAACCGTTGCGGCGCCAGTTGCCTGCGCATGGGATGCGCGGTGTAAAGTTTCTCCAGGGCGAACTGCCTCGGTTTGAGTTGCGGCTCGATATTTTCCACAAAATGCAGATGCGCCTTTTCTGCGTCTAAATTGTCTGTGTGGCAGGTCATCGCAATGTTACGGCGCGACCCTTCTTCATCCAGCGCGGCGCTCAGTTCGCCCCAGTCCAGAATCCATGCCTGAAATTCTCCGGCGGTATTAATTCCAGGCGCCCGTTGTTCCAATTGGTCAAATAGCGGCGCGATCTGCGGCCAGTCCCCCAGGTCAACATCTTGAGGCACAAACTTTCTGGGTTTGGCGGGCGGTAATTTTCCAAAGGGCAATAAACTCATTGGCGCAAAGTAAATCAATTTGTTGCCGAAGTCGCAAAATACTTTTCAGCAAACGTTAGAAAATACGGCCAGTTGGGACCGTCAGTATGGCCGCTGGTGTGCTGGCGGAATGCAATGTCACCGGAAACCAGGGCAGTGCCAATGGGCGGAAAGTTCGTCGTGCCCATGTCGCGCTTCCCTAAAAGCCTGTAGACCGGTTGAGCCGCCGACGCAGCCATGAACATGCCTTCGGCGTCGACCCAGCCGTCGCCTTTGGTCGCGCCGCCGCTAATAAAGACTGGACGCGGTGCGCACAGGGCAATCAATTCGTGCGAGTCCACCGGCAAATCGCTCGCGTTCATCGGCCCGGCGTATTTCAGAAAGTTGCCCGCCATCCAGTGATATTCATTGGCAGCGGCGACATTCTCCAGGCTTTCGCCAAAATTGCGGCGATATAAATTCGCGCCGCCTTCACCGGAAGAACTGATGTAACCGATGGCAAAACGCGGGTCATACGCCATCGCCACGAGTGAAGCCTTGCCGTAGCGCGAATGGCCTTCAATCCCGACGCGTTTGGCATCCACGGCAGGGTCAGTCTCGAAATAGTCGAGCGCCCGGCTCGCGCCCCATGCCCAGGCGCGCAGGGCGCCCCAGTCGTCAGGCGCGCGCGGCCGGCCCCGATTGCACAGGCCAATAATGCCCTGCGTCAAACCCGCGCCATTGTCCGCCTGGATGCTTGTGGGAACCAATTCCGCGTAACCCCAGCCTTTGGCCAGGACCTGCTGTTGCCATGCGGGTCCCCGTTCAGGATTCATGGCGCGAAACCGGGCGAGTACGGCTGGCGGGAGCCGAAAAATCAGTTGCATGATGACTGGCACAGGCGATGTGGCGTTGGCAGGCGTCGTCAGCATCAGGTCAATGTTGACGGTAATCTGCGGGTCAATGGAATTATCTACGTGCCCGACCAGGTGTTTCGTGGTCACCGGAAAACCATATTCATTCGTTTTCACCACGCTTGCCACTTCCCACGTTACCGGCGGCGTGCTCACAGGCAATCGGCCATAAATGTCACGGTCGAAATCTTCAACGATTTCCGGGCGCCTCAGTTTCCACCACAGTTCGGGAGTCGTGATTTTGAGTCCATTATTTGACACGAGTGGATCGGGCAGATCAGGAAACGGATTGGCTTTGGATTCGTCGTAGTTGGCATAATTCGGCGCGTTCGTATGGCTGCCGTCCCGGCCCGGTCGAAGCTCCGTGATTCCCAATAGATCCATCATTCGTTGGTGGTCGGCATCGGTCGCGGCCCGATCGACAAATGAATTTGAGGTCGCAGAGGGCATCGAAGGCCGGTTGGTATCTGCCGCCGCTACGGTGCTGACAACCAGCGTTGAAGTGACAACGCCGACAAGGAGTTTTGCAACGGGGAGCTTCATGCCCTAATGGAATGAAGAAATTCCACCTATGGCAAATGAAATTCAATGGGCGCTCAACTGCTGTTCCAGCCATGGAGCAACTTTATCTACCCATAGCTGCGCGTGAGCCTGGAGACCGGCGGCGCTCAGATGGATTTCTGTGCCGTGTTTCTCACGCATGGAGCCAGTCAATGTATCCGTATCGGGACCGGGCAACGCGAAGCCATCGTCACAGACGCTTTTTTGGGCCGCACGGATGTCCGGCGACCCTGTGTCTTTGGGACTGTGATAGCTGACCATCGCAACAAACCATGGCGCGTTCCAACCAATTTCCTTGCGAGAGCCGGAAATGAGTTGTTCGAGATACTTGCGGTAAAGAGCACCTGGCAATGTGCGTTGCGAGTCCGCCTGATTTGCGTCCGATTCACCCTGATGCCATAGCACCGCCCGAAAACCGTTCGGGCCGAGCTCTTTCATCCGCGCAGTAAAGCCGTCAAAAATTTTGCCGGACGATTCCCATTGTCCCGGCCCGACCGTCACAACGTTCCGCGTCAGGGGCGGCAAATTGGAAAAAAGAATGCCGCGCGGAAGCCATTCGCGCACGCTCGTGCTGCCGATGCCAGTGGCGACAATACCGACGGGAACATGAAACCGTTCCACCATGGCATCGCCAAACAGCGGCATGAAACTACCCTTCCGGCCGCCTGCGCCGGGTTCAGGGTCCGCCGCCAGTTGCCAGTTCGTCCCATCGAACGCAGCCACAAGTCCTGTCCGGGTCTTGCTTAGCTTTTCGCCGTAGTTGGCGGAATTCGATTGGCCCGCTATGACAAATATTTCACCAACGCCGACGTGGTCAACGGTATTGGTCATCAACGCCGCTCCCTGGTACAGGGCGCGAACTTCCACCGAATACCAACCGCCCGCAGGCGCGCCCAGTTCAGCCCGAAACGCGGAAACGCGTGGGTCGAACGGAATCGATTGCCATTGGCCCGGCAAATCTCCATCGATAGAATTTCCAACCAGCCTCGCTTCCAGCGTGTCGATTGGCAATGTCGTTTTGGATTCTGGCAGGATGCGTCCGGCGAAAACAATTTCCCCACCCTGCCCCGTCGCGCGCTGGAAGATTTGATAATCTGATGGCGAGTCGAGGTGAATATTAAGAGGAGTATCGGCAACGGCGCGAGTTAATGTCATGGCCACAATCAAGACAACGCACCAAAATTTTCGCCCGTTTCTTAAGGCTGTATCATTGGGCTTGGGATTTAAACATCGAACATCGAACGCTGAACATCGAATGGAAGCGCCCCCCGTTCGATGTTGGATGTTCGGCGTTCGATGTTCGATGTTTGACTTAACTTCAAATTGAGCCTTACGCCGCTTGCGCCGTCAGCCTGAATTTCCCCGACGGCGTTGGCGGCAGCATGCTCACCGATTCCATAGCGATCGGGACCGCAGGCTTTAGCAAATCTTCGAGTTTCGTGACGACATCATTCAGGGCACCGGCCTGCGGGCCGTCACCGTCAGGGATATATCGGAATTGAAAGCTGCCGTCCCTGTCCTGGTGGACCTGGTAATGCACAACGCCCACTACTCCGTCAAAGCATTGGTCCACGTCCCACGTGGTGACACGGTGTCCGTTGCCGTCGCGAATGGCGTCCCGCGCGCGGCCATGAACAATATAATTGGTTCCATAAGGCAGCGTCCGGCGTTCGACAAGATCGCCGATGCGATAACGGAGCAGCGGCATGTAATTGTTCGTAAGCGTTGTCACAATGAGGTCTCCAACGCCCCGGTTATCCGGATGCACGACTTCCAGAAATGCATTTTCATAGCAGGGCTTCATCTGCTGCCGCCCGTCTTCCATGAGCAAATGTCCGGTTTCGGTCGAGCCGTAGAGGTTGAACACCGGCACGCCGAAGACGCGCTCCAGAATCCGCTTATGAACAACACTGACAAATTCATAGCTGCAAATGACAAATTCGAGCGATGGAAAACGAATGCCCTGGCGCTCGCAAAAAAGCGCGAACCACGCCGCGTGGACAGGGTCCACGTCGAGAATTCTTGGCGACCAATCGGCAATTTCTTCGGCCATGCGCGCCATATCTTCATCTTTGAGGACAAACGGGATGCGCGCGTGGTTGACGTAAAGCGTTTTACCCATGGTGCGGTGCGCACGCGAACGCCAGGCGGAAAAGCACACACGGCCATTGCAAGCGGGCGTCGTGAGAGTGGCCCGGCGCGCTTCCGGATGCGCGTCCAACATACGCGCCATGAACGGGTTCAACCGCAAGGCGCGTTCTTCCTGGGCGTCCCACCATCCGCGTTGAAACAACACCGGCAACTGCTCTTCCGAAGTTCCGGAAGTGTGCTCGAGTTCCACGACCTGCTGCTCTAATAACCGTTCAAGGCTCTGTCCCGGGGGCAAAAAAGGAAAGCCCTCGCGCATCTCGCGTTTGCCGGTGAACGGAAAGCCCTGGAACGCCTCCAAAAGACTCCCTTCCGCCGGCCGTTGGGAGAGAAAATTACGATATAACGGCACTGCCTGCCATTCCGGCAGGAGCTCTTCCAGCCGTGATAGCTGCCTCGTTTCCTCAATGATTTCCGGGGTCGCCAACATATTCCTTCGCCTAAATGCAACAATTCATGTTACAACATATCGGTGGAAAATCAACCCTTGGAATTTACGATTTACGCGTTTGGTGTCCACCCTTCAGGGTGCTCCGGGTTCGCTGTCCGGTGTCCAAGCTGCTCCGGAGCACGCTAAAGCGTGTACACCAAACCAATTTACGCGAGCAGTTGCGTTTTGGACGATGAGGCGTCAAATTAAGGCAAAGCCATGCGCGCAGAATTTGGAGCTGAACACATCGATCTTTCAACGTATTTTTCTGAAACTTCTTCTGGACAAAGAAATTGTCTGAAATTCAAATAGAGCAGCAATGGGCAAATCAAAACGCATTGGAATCTTGACGGCGGGCGGAGACAGCCCGGGACTGAACGCAGCCATCCGTGGCGTCGGCAAGACGGCGCTCGGCTACTACGGCATGGATATCATCGGATTTCGCGACGGTTTCCGGGGCATTGTGGAAGACCGGCGATTGAAACTTGATAAATCCACGCTGGCCGGCATCCTCACCGTAGGCGGGACCATCCTGGGCACGAGCCGCGACAAGCCTCATCGAATGCTGGTGGACGGCCGCACACGGGACATGACCCAAACCATCAAGGAGAATTATAAGAAGCTCGACCTGGACGCGCTGGTCTGCCTGGGCGGCGGCGGCACACAAAAAAGCGCCCTGCACCTTTCCGAGGCCGGGCTGAACATCATCACACTGCCCAAGACGATCGATAACGACGTAGCCTTGACCGATTCCACGTTTGGCTTTTCAACGGCGCTCGATATTGCGACCGAGGCGATTGACCGGTTGCACAGCACGGCGCACAGCCATCACCGCATAATCGTGGCCGAGGTCATGGGCCATCGCGCGGGCTGGCTGACACTGGGCGCAGGCATAGCCGGCGGCGCGGATGTGATTCTAATTCCTGAAATTCCGTACAACATCGAAAAAATTGCCGACGCCATTAAACGCCGCAGCGGGCGCGGAACGAATTTCAGCATAGTGGCGGTGGCCGAAGGCGCGATGAGCATCGACGACGCAAGGGCATTTAAGATGGTGGAAAACAGACGCGAGCGGGCCCGAACGCTGCACGATAAAAAAGAGGCCAAGGTTGAGCTGGCGGCGCTGGAACAACGGCATACCGGAAACACCATGCGGCTGGCAAAACAGCTCGAGGAAATGACGCACCTCGAATCGCGCGTGACCATCCTGGGATACGTTCAACGCGGCGGAACACCGTCGCCCATAGACCGGCTGCTGGCCTCGCGCCTGGGCGCTGCATGCGCGGACCTGATTAACGAAAATGTTTTCGGCGTCATGGTGGCTGCGCGCGGCGACGGTACCGAGCCGGTGCCGCTGGAAAAGGTCGCAGGCAAGCGCAAGATCGTTCCGCCGGACCATCCGTGGGTGGAAGCGGCGAGGAAAGTCGGGACGTGTTTGGGCGATTGACGCGGAATTTAAACGCAAACATCGAACATCGAACATCGAACGCCGAACATCGAATGTGGGACGAAGGCCGTTTGGTGTTTAGCGTTTGATATTAGAATTCACGGCTGCGCGACCGCTGACTTAGCGAATTAGAAACTGTATTATCAACAAGGTATGACGACTGTTTCCTTCAAGTTGCCGGCGGCGGATCTGAAACGCATTCCGGCAAAAAACAGAGATAAATTCTTGCGAGCCGCTGTGCGCGAAAAGCTGGAGCGGCAGGAAGGTCGATGGAAACCAAAGACCGCCTTTGGCAGAAAGCTGCTCGCACTCAGCAATAAGTATAAGGGCAAACGCCTTGATGCCGCTGCCATCACCGATGAGATTCGGCAAAGACGCGGGGGATTCAGTTGAATTAAAAAGGAAAAAGGAAAAAGGAAAAAGTAGGACAGAACCATGAACCAATCAGAAATACCCTTGCGCGACATCGAGGACCGAACGTTTAAGTTTGCTGTCCGAATTATCAAGCTTTGTCAATTCCTTGAAGGTAAATCGTGGGTAAACTCGACGCTGGGCCGGCAACTGCTTCGGTGCGGGACAAGCATCGGTTCCAATGTAGAGGAAGCGCAGGCGGCGCAAAGCCGCCCAGATTTTATCAGCAAAAACAACATTTCGGTGAAAGAGGCGCGCGAAACGCATTACCGGTTGCGCCTGCTGGCGGCAGCAGGTGTCATCCCTCGCTCGCGTTTGCAGCCTCTTTTGGACGAGTCTCTCGAATTGAAGCGGATTCTTGGTGCTATCGTAATATCCGCCAGGAAAAAATCGAAATAGGAAACGGCAACGACTTTTTCCTTTTTCCTTTTTCCTTTCCATCACCCCTTCAATACCGTCGCACCGGCCGCCGGACGCGTCGTGAAGATCGTCGCGTTGATTGTCGTTTTCTTTTTGTACTCGGCGCAGATTTTTTCGGAAATGGATTCGATGAGTTCCGTTTTTACCAGGGCGACGGCGCAACCGCCGAAGCCGCCGCCGGTCATGCGGCAGCCAAATACCCCGCCTTTGTTGCCAATGCCATCGGCAATTTCAACTATCGCATCGAGTTCCTTGCAACTGACTTCGTAATCGTCGCGCAACGAGGCGTGGCTGGCGTACATCAACTGGCCAACCGCGGGCCAATTTGAGGCGCGCACGGCTTCGGCGGCATGAACCGTCCGCTCGATCTCGCCGATGACATGGCGCGCCCGGCGAAAGACGACGTCATCCATTCTACCTTTGGCGTTTTCAAGGGCTTCGGGAATTGCATTGCGCAGCGAAGGAACACCCAGGGCGCGCGCAGCGGTCTCGCATTGGGAACGGCGCTGGGCATATTCGCCGTTGGCCAGTTCGTGCTTTACGTTCGTATTGGCAATGAGCAGCGAGACCGCCGGGTCATTCATCGGGACCAGTTGAGTTTCGCGCGAGCGGCAATCGAGCAATAGCAGATTGTTTTGCCGTCCCATGACAGAAATAAACTGGTCCATGATGCCGCACGGCACGCCGGCAAAATCATTTTCCGCCTTTTGGCAAAGGAGGGCTTTTTCGACCGGAACAATCGTCCGTCCGGTAACCGCTTCAATCAATGTCGCCGTGCAAACCTCCAGGGAGGCGCTGCTGGAAAGGCCGCCGCCGAGGGGCACGGTGGAATTGAGCAAAATGTCCAGGCCGCCCGGATTGAGGCCGCGCTCCATGAGGCCGGCGATGACTCCGCGCGGATAGTTCGACCATTTGGGCGCGCCAGACTTGACCGCGGCTGAAATATCTATGAGGGCAGGCTCAACGCTGGGCGAAACATCACGGATTTCAATCACTTTCTTTCCGTCAGCCGCCTTGTCGGCGGCCATGACGGCATAACGCTCGATCGCTGTGGGCAGGACAAAACCGTCGTTGTAATCGGTATGTTCGCCGATGACATTGACGCGGCCCGGCGCAGCGACGATCCAGCGCGCGGGGCGCCCGTACGTTTTGGCAAAAAGGTTGGCGGTATCAGCAGCGAGTTTTTGCAAATAGGTCATGGATAAAGTTCCGGAGTTTGAATCACTTTGACCGGGTTTGCGAGTTAATTTTCCGTTCCACCGCTTTCAGGCACTCCGTGACATTGTGATTGGCGGGTCTTCTGGCTGCACAGGAATGAAATATTAAAAGAGAAATGAGGGAACAGGAGTGGCGTGAATATCTGTGTGTGAAGTCTGAAAACCCGCAACATCCGCAACATCGTTGAATACCAATAACTTAAAGTGCAACAAATCCGCAACAAACCCGCAACAAATTCGTAAACTGTTTGTTATAAATGACTTAAACCGCAACATCAGGTTCTTGGCTGTTTTCGCTGGATTGGAATACAGACGTCTATTACGCCGATGGCATTGGCAAAGGAGGAATTGTCCCTTTCGATGATCAAAAAACTGAGTTTTAAAGACGGTTTTTCCAACAAAAGTGCGTCGAATCAGCGAAAAAAACGGCGTCGCCAAGGCCATCGGCGTAACAGATACGCATAAAATATGGGTTTTTGAAGGGGTTTCGGCGAATTGTCCCCCCATCAATCGGGAACGTGGGGACAATTCGGATGGTTGGATAAATGGATTTTTGGATTTTTGGATTTTTGGGAACACGCGGCTGGAAGCCGCGTTAATCCCGCTTCGCGCGGTTTGCGGGACGGACTCTTGCGCCACTGGGAGTTCGTGGAAAGTCCCCTGTTCCTTTCTGATCTGCTCACGGCCCATGAAGCCGCTTGTTGCGCCGCTGCACGCGGCGATTACACGGCGCAGCGCGCCGTGTTCCACCACCGTCGGTCTATGGGGAGTTTCAATGGTTCCTGGTTCGTTCATGACCTTGATACGACTCGAATTTCTCAGATGTACGGCGCAGTACAAGAACTAGATTTGGAACCCCAAAAAAGTCCAATGTTGGCACGGGGATTTAGGGACAGAAATTTTTTCATTTCATTTTTTGGGGTGGCAGCGCCACCTGCCGTTGGTTAGAGCGCACTGACGCGGCCAAACGGGTGTGTCGCGAATTAGTTTGAGCCCCGATGTACTGGGACAAGCTACGTTGGCAGCGGGTTCGTTAACCAAAATGTGTCTCTTAGTGGATGGAAAAGGTAAACGAATGAAACGAAAGTGTTAACGAGTTCGTTAACAGGGGCGAATTTGTCGGATTTGTGGGTGAATTGGCGGATGTGAGTAAACGACGGGCCGACGTGGTTTTGAGGAAATTGGAGACCAGCACGTGCGTTTCATTAACCTCGTTTTGTTCGCGCTTGGTAACCGAACAGCCCTGTCAATTTCGGGAAGTCCTCAAGAGGTTCAGCACTTCAACCTCGGCCTGTAGTTCTTTGTAGCGGCGGGCCAGTTTGTTTTTCAATTCGGGGCTGATTGGGGCCGCCAGCGTGGAGATTTCCTCACTGAATGCCTGCAACCGCGCCAGCATCTCATCTGCTCGCGCTTCAAGGTCCTGGGCTTCAGTTTTCATAAATCTCAACCCGTGGTTATCAGCATGACCCGCGCCAAGCGGCTCTAAAATGTCATTGAGGTTGAAAAAATCAAAGTCCCCGGTTTCGATGACCCGTCTTCGCCCAGAAGCTACGCCGGGCAGGCGAGGACGATTCCCCGTTGCCACCGCTGTGGTGGAACACGGCGCTCTTCGCAAGTGGCGCAACAGAGGGTACGGTCACTTGAGCGGCCCTGACGACTCGCACGCGCCAGTGGCGCGTGCCGTCACGGCGCAGCGCGCCGTGACCCACCAGTCGAGGACGATTAAGTTTGAGCTATTTGCCCAAATAATAACGTCTGGTGTATTCCTTCACCATGCGGTCCGTCGTGAATCGCGGCACAAGCGTGGCCATGGCGCGGCGGATTCTTTGGATCCATTTGCGGGGAATGCCGTTGGCGTCGCGGTCGAAGAACATTGGAATCACTTGCTCGGTGAGTGTTTTGTAGAGGTTCGCGCTGTCAAGGCGGTCCTGTTCGGCGACGCTGTCGGGCTGGGAATCTTCGCCGATGGCGAATCCGTTATTGCCATCGTAACCCTCGCGCCACCAGCCGTCGAGGATGCTCAGGTTGAGGCAACCGTGGCAGCCGGCTTTCATACCGCTGGTGCCGCTGGCTTCGAGCGGGCGGCGTGGATTGTTCAGCCACACATCGCAACCGCTCACCATTTGGCGCGCGACGTGGACATCGTAATTTTCCACAAAAACAAGGTAATCGGACAGCCCGCTGTGCTTGCTCAGGTGGATGATTTGCTGGATGAAGCGTTTGCCCTCTTCGTCGCGCGGATGCGCCTTACCCGCGAAAATGAATTGAACGGGACGCTGCTGGTCTTTGCACAGCTTCACGATGTTATCGAACTGCTGGAAGATGAGCGGCGCGCGTTTGTAGGTGGCAAAGCGGCGGGCAAAACCGATGGTCAGGGCGTCGACGTTCAGCAAATGGTCGAACCGGATGAAATCGCCCGCGGAGACCCGAGTGGTCATGTAAAGAGAGCGGCGGCGGACGAATTCAATCATCTCGCGTCGCAGGCCATAGCGCAAAGCCCATAATTCCTCGTCGGATACGAACGAAGGGTCGGCCATTTTTTCCCAGAATTCGGCGGAATTCACGGCTGCAGCCCAATCATCGCCAAATTTTTCGTGCCACATGCGGGTGGCCTCGTCCTGGTCATTGCACAATCGCTCGCGCCAGAATTTTCGGACGGAACCTTTCATCCAGCCGAGCAAATGGATGCCATTGGTGATGTGGCCGATGGGCACTTTATCAAGGGGCGTATCCGGATAAAGGGGCTGCCACATATGGCGGCTGACCTGGCCGTGTAATTCGCTGACGCCATTGGCGGCGCGAGAGAGCTTCAGTGCCAGGACGGTCATGCAAAACGATTCCTGGGGATTTTGCGGATTCACCCGGCCCAGTCCCAAAATATTTTCAAAGGGCACCTGGAGTTTTTGCCGGTACATCTGGAGCGCATAGTCCATGAGTCCCTGGCTGAATCGGTCGTGGCCGGCTTCAACCGGGGTGTGCGTGGTAAAGATGCATTCGGCTTTTGTCGCGGCGCAGGCATCGGCGAAATTTTTTCCGCCGTCCATCTTTTCGCGGACCAATTCGAGGGTCAGGAACGCGGCGTGTCCTTCGTTCATGTGGAAAACGGAGGGGGTGACACCGAGCCGACGCAGGAGGCGGACGCCGCCAATGCCCAGGACAATTTCCTGCATGACACGCATGGTGCTGTCGCCGCCATAGACGCGGGCGGTGAGGTCGCGGAAATGCTGTGCGTTGTCCGGGTGATTTGTATCGAGCAAATACACGGGCACGCGGCCGACGTTGACGCGCCAGGCCTTGAAAAAAACGCGGTTCAAGTCCACTTCCACGTCACACACCAGGGGCTGGCCTTTTTCGTCCAGCACCGGTTCAAGCGGCGCGTTTTCAGGATGGATCAGATTATAAAATTCGGTCTGCCAATTATTGGAATCGATGGTTTGCTGAAAATAGCCTTCCCGGTAAAAGAGGCTGATACCCACGAAGCCCAGCCCGAGGTCGCTGGCGGATTTGGCGTGGTCGCCGGCCAGAATTCCAAGGCCGCCTGCTGAAATGGGGAGAGATTCGTGAAACCCGAATTCGGCGGAGAAATAAGCGACGGGATTTTTGTGCAACTCGGGGGCATTGCTGTGGCACCATGTGTTTTTCTGGTTTAGATAGGCGTCGAAATCACCCAGGACAGCCCGGGCGCAACGCTCGAAATCTGCGTCCTGCAAATGGACCCGCAGTTCGTAGTCGGAGACTTCGCGCAATACGGCAGCGGCGTTGTGATAGAGATTTTGCCACGCGCGCGGTGAGAGTTGTTGAAACAGGTCCTGCGCCCCCTGGTCCCAGGACCACCAGAGGTTGCGCGAGAGCTTCTTTAAACCTGCGACCAATTCATCCAGTTCGGCGCTCGAAAGTGGTTGCTTCATATCGTGTGCTCAAGGGCCTCTAGGGCCGTCGGCCAGTGACACTAAAGTCGCCATGACCGGCGGGCAACAAAAAACGAAGGAAAATTAAGGAAATTAAACTCGGCTGTTTGAAAGGCTGAGAATATTAGTGGTAAAAATAAGGATCGCGGGGAGCCGCCTTTCGATTCCTCGCATGCATAGGGACCATGAACCTGGAAGCCTACGATTGTTCGCGTTCGGACGGCCAGCCGATTTGGAAATCGATACGGCGAGGACGGACGATTCCCCGTGCCCCTTAAAGCAAATGACCCATTTTGTCGCGTTTGACTTTCAGATAACGTTCGTTATGCGGATTGGGTTTGACGCGGATGGGAACCTGCTCGGTGATTTTCAAGCCGTAACCCTCCAGGCCGACGACTTTTTTCGGATTGTTCGTGAGCAGACGAATTGTTTTGAGGCCGAGGTCGCAAAGAATTTGCGCGCCGAGACCGTATTCGCGCAAGTCTGTGCTATAACCGAGCTTCTGGTTGGCTTCGACGGTGTCGTAACCCTGCTCCTGCAATTTGTAGGCTTTGATTTTGGCAGGCAGGCCGATGCCGCGTCCTTCCTGCCGCATGTAAACAATCACCCCCAGGCCGGCTTCGGCGACCTGGCGCATGGCCTGATGCAGTTGCGGGCCGCAATCGCATCGGCGCGAGCCGAAGACATCGCCGGTGAGGCATTCGCTGTGGACGCGGACCAGGACATTCTGTTTGCCGGCCACATTCCCGCGCACGAGGGCCACGTGATGCTGGCCATCCACCTTGGACCGATATAAGTGCAGGTCGAAATCGCCGTAATCCGTGGGCATGTTTACCGTTTCAAGGCGCTCCACCAATTTTTCGCGCGTGCGGCGGAAGTGGATCAGATCTTCGATCGTACAGATCTTCAATTTGTGCTTTTTGGCGAACTTGAACAATTGCGGCAGGCGGGCCATGGTGCCATCGTCGTTCAGAATTTCGCACAGGACGCCAATGGGCCGGCATCCGGCGATTTCGGCCAAGTCAACGGCGGCTTCGGTATGGCCGGCGCGTTGGAGCACGCCACCGGGCCGGGCGCGAAGCGGAAAGACGTGGCCGGGCTGGACGAGGTCCTCGGGCACGGCCGTGGGGTCGGCCATAATGCGGATGGTCTCCGAACGGTCGGCGGCGGAGATGCCGGTGGTAATGCCATGGGTGGCGTCCACACTCACTTGGAAATCCGTGCGAAAACTCTCGCGGTTTTGGCGCACCATGCGTTCGATGCCCAGTTGCTGGAGACGTTCGGATGTGGTGGGAACGCAAATCAGGCCGCGTCCGTGCCTGGCCATGAAATTGACCGCGGCAGGCGTAACATGCTGGGCGGCAAGGATCAAGTCACCCTCGTTTTCGCGGTCGGCATCGTCCACAACAATGACGGTCCTGCCTTTGCGAATGTCCGCGGCCACAGATTCGATAGCGTCAAACTTTTTGTCCATAAAGCGACAACAGCACGTCTAATTTCAGGGACGGCCTTGCCATTAACATCAAGGCTATTTATTTAAAAATAGGGGCGCAAACTGTTTTTTTGATTTGTCCCGGCGCGGTTTGCGAATTATTTTGTAAGGGAAAGATGGGCAGGAAAGCGATCACACCAAACCAGAAGCTCGAAAAAATCGAGCCATTGCCGCATTCATCCGAGATTTCGGATGAAAACCTGCAGCGCCTGGATCGCCTGGCGAACCTGGGGAGGTTGTCGGCGGGAATCGCTCACGAAATCAAAAATGGATTGGTTCCCATCCGGACGTTTATCCAATTGGTGCTGGAGAAAAGTGATGACCAGGAAATGGCGGCGACGGTGGACCGGGAATTGAAGCGGCTTGATTCGATGATCAGCCAGATGCTTCGGTTTGCCGCGCCAAGACCGGCGGCTTTTGCTCCAGTAAAGGTCCAGGACGTTTTGGAGACATCGTTAAAATTGCTGCAACATCAAATTGCCGAGAAAGGAATTTCCGTCACGCGGGATTACAAAGCGGCGGACGGAACCGTGAACGGGGATGAAGACAGGTTGCAGCAGGTGGTCATGAACCTGATTTTGAATTCGTTGGAAGCGATGACCTTAAACGGCTCCCTGACCATTTCGACGGAGACCGGCCCGCGCGAAGACGGAGCAACCTGGCTGAAAATTCGGGTCAAAGATACGGGCGTGGGCATTGATCAGGAGAATTTGGACCGCATCTTTGAGCCCTTTTTCACTACGAAAAGGAACGGGACGGGCCTGGGGCTTGCAATTTCGCAGCGCGTGGTCTGGGAACACCAGGGCAGGATTGAAGCCCAAAGCGAGCCGGGCAAAGGAGCCACGTTTATCATATCATTACCGACATCCCGGTGAGAGGGTGCACTGCATCTACTGCGGGAAACATCGAACATCGAACGCTGAACATCGAACAAAGACGTTCCGAGCTCGATCGTAAGAATTAAATTGATTTGCGCAGACGTTGCATTTGAAAAAAAGAGGCTTATAATGTGCTAAAGGGTGGGTGAGGGATTCCGATATAAACGATGGAGTGTGTGTTATGGCCAAAGTAGCAAAGAAAAATAGCCGACCCAAGACGACAGGCGCTGCCCCGCTTTCAAGCAACCGATGCGAGGATTCCCTGAAAAATTTCTGTGAACCGGGAGCTTTCGCCGAGGAAATTCATAATCGCGCGGAGACGATTACGCCCCTGCTGAAAGAAATTATGGATTTTCGACCCGGGCCCTTTTGGGGCTGAGGGCGGCGAACGGGAAACATTCGATGTTCAGCGTTCGATGTTCGATGTTCGATGTTGAAATTAAATCTCCATCTGCCCCCTGATTTGGGGTCCTGCCCGTTTTCCACCAGGGTCATCACCGTCATGGCGCAATAATAAAAGGCGAATTGCCCGTCCCGGCGACATTTCTCGCTGCTCCTAAGGGGCCACGCGCCCAACTTGCATATTCGCTTGTGACTCGTCAAAACAATGATAGTTTCACTTGCACGAGGTTAATCCAAAAGCGACGAGGAGAATTTATGCCAAAAAAAACAACCGAACCTAAAGTCTCTGTCAAAACTCCAAAAACCACCAGCACAGAACCCAAAACTCCAAAGACTGCCAGCGCCGAACCGGAGGAATTCGATTTGGTCATATTGGGCAGCGGCACCGCGGGCAAATTACTTGCCTGGACACTGGCCCAAAAAGGGATGAAGACGGCCTCAGTGGAGCGCAAATATATCGGCGGCTCGTGCGTGAACGTAGCATGTCTGCCAAGCAAAAACGTCATCCAAAGCGCCAAGGTGGCATCGTATTTTTATCGGAGCGATGAATTCGGCATTACGAAGGACAACGTTCAAATCCACATGGGCGTCGTGCGCGAGCGCAAACGCAAAATGGTGGCGCATTCACTCGAGGTGCATATGGCCAACTATAAGGCAAGCGGCGCCGAATTGATTATGGGGTCCGGACGTTTCATCGGGCCGAAAACGATTGAAGTCACATCGGCGGAAGGAAAAAAACGGGTTCTTCACGGGAAGAAAGTCATCATCAATACCGGGACGCGCGCGACGATTGACCCGACACCAGGCCTGGCTGAAGCAAAACCAATGACCCATGTCGAGGCCCTGGACCTGGACCGCGTTCCGGCCCGGTTGCTGGTCATCGGAGGGGGCTATGTGGGACTGGAATTTGCGCAGGCCATGCGCCGTTTCGGCAGCGGCGTGACAGTTATTGAGAGGAACGCCCGTCTGGCTCACCGGGAAGACGAAGACATTTCGAACGCGCTTCATGAATTGTTCAAGGATGAAGGCATAGACGTCATCACCGGAGCGGAGATTACTCGGGTTGAGGGGAAATCCGGCGAGTCCGTGAAGTTGCACGTGAAAAAGTCCGGAGGGAACGTTGTATTGGAAGGCACAGACCTGCTCGTCGCCACTGGCCGCACGCCCAACACCGATGGCATTGGGCTCGACCTGGCCGGAGTGAAACTCACGGACCGCGGTTACATCAAAGTGAATGAACGCCTTGAAACGACCGCGCCGGATGTTTGGGCCGTGGGCGATTGTGCCGGCAGCCCGCACTTCACCCACATCTCAGAAAACGACTTTCATATCGTGCAGGAAAATATCCTGGGCGGTAATCGCGTGACGACAGGACGCCAAGTGCCCTTCTGCATGTTTACCGACCCTGAATTTGCCCGGATTGGTTTGAGCGAAACCGAGGCCCGGGAACGCGGCATCGCCTATCGGCTGGCGAAGTTGCCCATGGACCATGTATTTCGAGCTGCAACCATTTCCGAAACACGTGGCTTTATGAAAGCCCTCATTGATAAGAACGACCGCATCATTGGTTTCACAGCATTTGGATGGGACGCCGGAGAAATCATGGCAGTTGTGCAGGTGGCGATGCTTGCCGGGCTGCCTTACACAGCACTGCGCGACGCCATATTGGCGCATCCGACGACAGCGGAAGGGCTGATACAATTATTTATGAACGTTCCGGCCTGACGGGTGCACCAAAGAACGTGAGAGCCTGGAACCGACGTGGACAACGTAAAAATCTTCGCTGGGATAGTTGATCGCGATGAACCCGGTTTTCAGGCGGGACACTTCACGGCAAACTCTTTAATAGGCAATCCGGCGAATACCTTCGACGCGGTCAAATCCAGCGTCCCTGCTGATCAGAGGCTCGCGAAAATAACGGGCGAAGCCAGCGATCCAATTGTCATTCTCACCGAGTCGCTGACCGTCAGCAATTTGTTCGCGGTCGACATCCACAGCTTCATCAACGATGGCTTGATGCAGCCGATAGATCGTCCACCTTGAAAGCCAGACCCAGCCCTCCGCATTCGTAGGAAACGAGACAATGACCTCACCGGCGCTGATGATGGTGGTCCGAAGGCGCTCACGCCGATGCGCGATAAAAAAGGCGCGCGCTGGACCGATGACGTCCCGGCGCTGTTCGCGAATCAGGTCCGAAAGGAATGTTGTATCGGCAATCACGGCCGGTTAGAACGCCGGCCGCGGCCTTTGGTCACGATATCCAGTATCCGTTCATCAACATTTGGACGCGGGTCGCGTTCAATGAACTCCAGCATCTCACCGCATGTGTCGGCCGGACGGTGGAAGTGGAGGGCTTGTTCAATCAAAAAAAGGGCGTGTTTCTCCCTGGATCGCCGGTTGCGCTCGGCATCCTGGGACAGCTTTTCAACCAACTCATCCGGTACATCTCTAATCAAAATATCAGCCATATCAAAATGATAACACTCTTTAGGCCTAAAACAAGACAGTTTCATGGGACAATTCCAGAACTGACTTTTGACCGGGACCTATCAGCGGGACAGTCACGGGACAACCTGACGGGACAGATCCGGACAGTGCGATGGCCGCGGCAGATCAGTTTAAATCCGAAACGCTTTAGTGCCTGCAATTCGGCGATCAATTTTCTGCTTTGGCACTGGTCGTTTTCTTAAAATCCGTCAACTGGTGCTCCCGCCCGGAATTGAACTGGGATACGCGGTTTAGGAAACCGCTGCTCTATCCATTTGAGCTACGGGAGCAAATCGGCATGACGATAGCATAAACACGATTTCGGCCACTGCCAAGGGCATTGAAAGCCGCCTAAAGAAAATCGAAGCCGCGAGCATGGCCGCCGAAACCTGCATCGCCACCCTAAAGGCCCACTTTTTCTTCCGGGATAAATTGTATCAGGCGCTCATCGGACCACCTTCGCCGCGTCCTTACCCGACGTGCCTTTAAAGAAATTTGAACGCATCAAATCGTCAGGCATGAATTGCGATGCCCAAGTTTATTAAGTCTCAAACAGCGGGGTCCCGCCAGATGTTATCCAACACTCCAATTCGTAGCGCCATTGATCACTATGAATGACACGTCTAACTTCGCGGCGGTGGGAATGTAACAACTCGGTCTTGCTTTTTTGGCTAAGAGGCTTCCAGCTGTCTAAAGTCATTAGGTAAATCGCATTCCCCTTTCTGGGGCATTCCAAAACCACCCTCCCATTCACTGCAAAACAAAAAACGACGTAACCCTCAAAAGCGGCCTTTCCGAGGTAAATTTCGTTCGGCTTGAAATCGTAGGAGAATTTCAACCGCTCGAAGTCGTATTCCTCTCGCCGAATCGTGGACAGGCTGGAATAGTACCTTACGAGTGTTTGCCAAGTCGTGTCTGTCGGTTCGAGTAGTATCCACGGCACATATTTGACTGGCACTTCGGAGCCAATCTGCAACGGATTAACCGCAGACCGTTCCGCTCTTTGATTCAAATCACACACGGGAGATTCTTCGGGCGGCGGTTTCGCAAATGGCAAGTGCTCCACTATTTCGTTAATCAAAAGCTGCTCCCCAGCGCCTATTTGGTGTGTAGTAAAATCGCGGCTAGAGGCGGCATCCAAAAATTGTCTGCGTAATCTCTGAATTGTTCGATGCTGAACCGCGGATGAATGCTTTGACAAAATACTTTCCGCCAAGTCTCGAAATGTCTCAATCTGCTTTTGTGCATCTTCGATTCGGCGTTCCACGTTTCCCATCTTGTGGAGTTTTTTCATCAACGACCCGTAAAGCGCATTAGACCAGTTACCATTCAGCTTCTTTTCATGTTCAGAAGCGTCCCTCTGCAGTTCTTCCTTCCGGTGAGACAGCCTGGAAATAACCTCCTGCATTTGGCGGATATTTTGTGTTATGGCTAAATATTCTGCATCCTGCAGAGGATCTGCCGTCCTGGATTCGAGCAAGTCAACTAACGCGCAGACACAGGCCCATGATGCTGCCAGAAACGGCTTAAGCAAAATTGCTTCACCTGGGTGTAAACAAGCCTCAATGAATTCTCTCAACTCACCAAACCCAATGTCGTCACTGGTTTTCCAGATCCCATCGTCACTTTGCACAGGTGAAAAGACAACACGACTATTTTGGGAGTAGGTTTGAGCTCTATGGCGACATTTGTCGCAGAGAATTTGCTGCTCATCATCAACCCAACAAACAAGCGCGGGCAGTTGACAATTCGGGCAATTTACAGGCTTGCCATTCATGCCGCGATAATTGATTTGCTTTGATTCAATAGATTTTGCCGCCCCGGCTGTTGGGTTCGACGCCTCGCCGATCCAAAACCGGATTTACCAAAACAGAGAATCGCTGACCGGATCAGTGATTTGAACTGGCGATTGCGGTTATTGATCCTGAACCGCTGATATGCAGTTCGCACCCTGCTTCATTAGCACCAGCGCAGACGCTCATCAGCGGACCGCGCATTCGATCTAATAACGGAATGAGACAACCAACAGGAGCTAAAGTGAATTCTCCCGAACCTTTATATTGGAAGTCACGATTTTTGTAATGGGTGTTCAAAATCTTGATTACGTGTTCCTCAACATCGGCAACGGTCACAAACTTGCCCAATCCATTGTGTTTGGACTCGCGAAGGGCGCGCTCCAGGTCGTGTCCAATCGTCTTCCTGAGGTGAGGCAACGACACTTCGTTCGCTCGCAAGAATGCCTTCAAATAGAGCTCAAGTGCTTGGCAAGTCGTGAAATGTACTGGCCATGACAGGTGGGCATGTTGTCCTTGGCAGGCCTTATAGAGGACGTTTGCAGCGTCGGCGAATTCGTTGCCCAAGTTTGCAAAGTCGATAGCGGCACCATCCTTAAATTGTTTCATCATAATATAATTTCACTTTAACACGGCGAAAAATCAAACGCTACCACGTCTCGCTTGTCCATCCCAAAAGTGCTGTGCGGGCGTTGGCTTACGCCGCTCCAGCCTTTGTCCGTGCCCAAATAAAATGTGTCTGCGTCCTACATTGTTTACTTTATTTCGCCGCATGAAACCACACACACCCAATCCGCGGTTTAGTTTTTAATGGCCGGTTTTTTGAACCATTTTTGACGAAATTTTTCCCCAAGTTGTAGGGCTGGCAGGCCTTTCTGAGCGCCTCGTTCAGGCGATAAACATTGAACCTCACCACTGACGCCGTGCCGTGCGGACTGCGGACACTGTTTTTATGGACCAAACTTGCCCTAAATGCCCGGTTTGTGGTATGCTTTGAACAATGAGCGCGCATGACGTATTGGAACAAGTCAAGGCACTCCCACCGCGGGAGCGCCGGAAATTCTTCGACTTTGTTCACGAACTGGAAACGGCGGAGCCGATTGTCCAACGGCATCGCCGCGTTCGGTGGCCTGATGCAGCGGCCCGCCGTCGGCGAATTTTTGGAGACAAAATTTTACCCAATCTGGTGCTGTTGGCACGGGAAGAAGAGCGCTATTGACGCCGGATGAGTCTTTACGCGGACAGTAGCCTGCTTATCTCGTATTACGTCAATGATTCCAATAGCGTGAGTGCCCAGGCTGTCATCCACGCAGCCACTGACCCCCTGCCGTTCACGGGATTGCATCGCCTGGAGATGAGAAACGCGCTCGCGTTGGGAGTATTTCGGCGCGTTCTTTCACCAGCGCAGGTCGGCGCGGCCTGGTCGGACGTGGAGCGGGATTTGCGGAGCGGACGATTGTTTCCGCAACCTGTGAATTGGACGCCGATTTATCGCGCGGCAGCGCAATGGGCAGCGTTGCATTCTCCTGCCATCGGTTGCCGCAGCCTCGATGTGCTGCATGTCACGTTGGCCAAAAAACTCGGCGTTCGAGAATTTTTCACATTCGATGCGCGGCAAAAATCACTGGCGCTCGCGTTGGCAATGACGGTCAAACCTTGAGCCGGGATTGTATATCGCTTTCGCAATCTGCTCTCCTTCAACTAATTGCACGCTCGCGGTCATAGTCTGAAACGGACAGTCGCTTTAAAACCGTACATTCTCCGATTGATTTTGCACTAGATTTCTCTGCACTAGATTTCTCTTGACAATATCGGCTCTTTGCCTAACCATTTTTGCGTGTTTGAATTCAGCTTCACGCCTGGCCCCAGAGCCGTCCGCAAAGCCGCTGAAACGGAGCAGGACCTCGATGAGTTGGTCGAGCCGGCTGGCGATGAAACGAGCACGAAGGGCTTCCAGGATTGGGCGGGCGGTGAGCAAGTCACACTGGCTATTGCGTTTACCGATGTCATCGGTTCGACCGCGATTGGCCGGGAAATCCGGGACGAGGCCATGAACGAAGTGAGGCGGGCGCACTTTGCCCAAAGCCGGCGCTTCATCGCGCAGTTCGGAGGCCGGGAGATCAAGACCATCGGCGACAGCTTCATGGTGGCTTTCAAGTGCGTGGACGCCGCGCTGGACTATGCCATGGCGTTGCAAAAGAATCCGGGCCATCCGAGGCTGAAAATCCGCGCGGGCATCCATATCGGGTTGATGCACGTCGAAGCGAATGACGTCTTTGGCGACACAGTAAACTTCGCCGCAAGAGTGGCCGGCGCGAGCAGCGAGGCAAAGGTTTGGTTGAGCTGCCGGGCAAAAGAAGATGTGGAGAAGGTCGGCGCCGGGAAGCACAAACATCTCGTTTGGGTGAAGCACGACGATTTCGCCATGAAAGGCTTCCCCGGCAAGTTCTCGCTTTGGGCCGTCAATTCGTGACCGGGTTCAGAAAGTTCGAAACTGGCGGCGAGACACCGCCAGAACCGGCAGGCGAGAGGCCTGCCACTACGGTAATAGTCACTGCCCGCAACGGGCAAATAACAGATTAGAAGACCGTTTTATGGCATAAGCGTTGCTCGTTTTGTGGAGGATGATCCTTCCGTGAGACGGCTGGCTGTCGTTATCCTCCGCAATTGCGGTTACAAAATACAGGAATCCAACAATGCCTTTGAGGCGCTGGCGGCCATCCGCCGTAATCCCCGCTTCGATCTTGTGCTTACCGACGTCATCATGCCGCAAATGAGCGGCAAAGAACTTAGCGACAAAATCAAAGCGCAGTGGCCTCAAACCAAAATATTGCTCATGTCCGGATATACCGTATCCGTATTACTAACCCCGACTAGGCAAGGCGAAGCAACTTCTGGCAAAGTCGGGGCATGGAAGATTTATTGAAAAAGCGTCCGCATCGGACACCGGAACAACGCGCGCAAATTCTTGCCG
>Ga0335075_10000490_pt1 | contig 69796 bp, 58 predicted proteins | sample Lox_Sample_24_FD_206723 | JGI IMG/M metagenome (GOLD analysis project Ga0335075, IMG submission 206723) | Soil microbial communities from Loxahatchee National Wildlife Refuge, Florida, United States - Lox_Sample_2.4 | ecosystem: Environmental > Terrestrial > Soil > Wetlands | place: USA... | reverse complement strand
ACCTCGGCACGACCAATTCGTGCGTGGCCATCATGGAGGGCGGCAAGCCCCGCGTGATCGAGAACAGCGAGGGCGACCGTACCACCCCATCGATCGTCGCCTTCACGAAGGACAACGAGGTGCTGGTGGGCCAGCCCGCCAAGCGCCAGGCGGTCACCAATCCCCAGAACACGCTGTTCGCCATCAAGCGCCTCATCGGGCGCAAGTTCGACGACGAGGTCGTCCAGCGCGACATCAAGATGGTGCCCTACAAGATCGTGCGCGCCGACAACGGCGACGCTTGGGTGGACGTGCAGGGCAAGAAGATGGCGCCGCCGGAGGTTTCCGCGCGCGTCCTCATGAAGATGAAGAAGACGGCGGAGGATTACCTCGGCGAGCCGGTGACGGAGGCCGTGATCACGGTACCCGCCTACTTCAATGACTCCCAGCGCCAGGCCACCAAGGACGCCGGCCGTATCGCCGGTCTCGAGGTCAAGCGCATCATCAACGAGCCGACCGCGGCCTCCCTCGCTTACGGGCTCGACAAGCAGGGCGGCGACCGCAAGATCGCGGTCTACGACCTCGGCGGCGGCACGTTCGACGTCTCCATCATCGAGATCGCGGAAGTCGACGGCGAGCGCCAGTTCGAGGTGCTCTCGACCAACGGCGACACCTTCCTCGGTGGCGAGGACTTCGACCTGCGGATCATCAACTTCCTCGCCGACGAGTTCCTCAAGGAGTCCGGCGTCGACGTGCGCAAGGACCCGCTGGCCATGCAGCGCCTCAAGGAGGCGGCTGAGAAGGGCAAGATCGAGCTCTCCTCGACGCAGCAGACGGACATCAACCTGCCTTACATCACGGCGGACGCGTCGGGGCCGAAGCACCTCAACATCAAGCTGACGCGGGCGAAGCTCGAGGCGCTGGTCGAGGAGCTGGTGCAGAAGACCATCGCGCCCTGCCGTACCGCCCTCAAGGACGCCGGCGTTTCCGCGAGCGACATCGCGGAAGTCATTCTCGTCGGCGGCCAGACGCGCATGCCGCTCGTGCAGAAGTACGTGAAGGACTTCTTCGGGCGTGAGCCGCGCAAGGACGTCAATCCTGACGAGGCGGTCGCCGTCGGCGCAGCCATCCAGGCTGGCGTTCTGGCGGGCGAAGTCAAGGACGTGCTGTTGCTCGACGTGACGCCGCTCTCTCTCGGCATCGAGACGCTCGGTGGCGTGATGACCAAGCTCATCGAGAAGAACACCACCATCCCGACCAAGGCATCGCAGGTGTTCTCCACGGCCGACGACAGCCAGACGGCCGTGACCATCCACGTGCTGCAGGGTGAGCGTGATCGCGCGGCCGACAACAAGTCGCTCGGCAAGTTCGATCTCAGCGACATTCCGCCGGCTCCGCGCGGCATGCCGCAGATCGAGGTGTCCTTCGACATCGATGCCAACGGCATTCTCAACGTCTCCGCCAAGGACAAGGCGACCGGACGCGAGCAGAAGATCGTGATCAAGGCCTCGAGCGGACTCAACGAGGACGAGATCAAGCGGATGGTCCGCGACGCCGAGGCGCATGCCGAGGAGGACAAGCGCTTCCGCGAGCTGGTCGACACGCGTAACAAGGCAGACGGCATGATCCACGCCGTCGAGAGAAGCTTGAAGGATCTCGGTGACAAGGTGGATGCCGGCGAGCGCGCGAAGGCCGAATCGGCGATCTCCGATCTGCGCACGGCGCTCAAGGGTGATGACCGCAATGTCATCGAGAAGAAGACGGAGGCTCTCGCGCAGGCTTCCGCCGGGATCGCGCAGCGCGCCTACGCGGCTGGGCAGGCGGGTCCTGAGGCCGCCGCCGGTGCCGCGGGTCCGGAGGCCTCCTCCGGCCCGACGGGTGGCGGCGCTTCCGGACAGCCCGGACGCGACGATGTGGTCGACGCCGAGTTCGAAGAAGTGAAGGACAAGGGCCGCAAAGCGAGCTAGTCTCGGGCTAGAGCACAAGAGCGAATCAACAAGCGGCCCAGGGCCGTTCCCTGGGCCGCGGGATAGAACGCGGCAAGTCGGCTGGCCGGCAGAAGCGCCGCAGGCCGTCTCTTGCCCAATGCACTAAGTACGCGAGATGTCGAAGGCAGACTACTACAAGGTACTCGACGTACCCAGAACGGCCACCGAGGCGGAGATCAAGAAGGCTTATCGCCGCCTCGCGATGAAGTATCACCCCGATCGGAATCCCAACGACAAGGAGGCCGAGGAGCGCTTCAAGGAGGCGAAAGAGGCCTGCGAAGTCCTCACCGACGCACAGAAGCGCGCCGCCTACGACCAGTACGGTCATGCCGGTGTCGAGGCGGCGGCTGCCAACGCACGCGCGCGAGCGGGCGGCTTCGGCCCCGGTGATGCGTTCAGTGACATCTTCGGCGACGTATTCGGCGACATCTTTGGAACGGCACGCCGCGGCGGCGGCCGCTCACAGGCGTTTCGGGGCGCGGATCTGCGCTACGAGATCGAGCTCGAGCTCCCCCAGGCCGTCTTCGGCCACTCGGCGGAGATCGAAGTGCCGAAGCTCTCCGAATGCGAGACCTGTCATGGCACGGGGGCGGCCAAGGGCAGCTCGGCCGCGGCCTGCGACACTTGCGGCGGCTCCGGCCAGGTGCGCATCTCCCAGGGCTTCTTCCAGCTGCAGCAGACCTGCCCGCGCTGCCGCGGCGCCGGCACCATCATCAAGAACCCATGCGACACCTGCCTCGGGCAGGGTCGTATCCGCCGCAGCCGCAAGCTGTCGGTGAAGATCCCCGCGGGTGTCGACACCGGCGATCGCATCCGCCTCGCAGGCGAAGGGGAGGCGGGCCGTAACGGTGGGCCGCCAGGAGATCTCTACGTCGAGGTCCACGTGCGCGAGCACGCGATCTTCGAACGCGATGGTGAGCACTTGAGCTGCGAGGTGCCGATCAGCTTCGCCACGGCCGCCCTCGGAGGGACCGTCGACGTGCCGACCCTCGATGGCGATGTGACTTTGAAGATCCCGGCCGAGACCCAGTCGGGACGCGTATTTCGCCTCCGCGACAAGGGCGTCAAGCCCGTGCGCAGCAACTCGCGGGGCGATCTCTTCTGTCGCGTCGTCGTGGAGACTCCGGTGCACCTGTCCGCCGAGCAACGGGAGCTGATCCATAAGCTCCAGGAATCGCTCCAGCAGGACCGGCATCGGCATGCGCCGCGCGAGAAGGGATTCTTCGAGGGCGTGAAGCGCTTTTTCTCGGGCGCCTGAGGGGGCTCCGGAGCCATGGCGGGGGCGCGGGCTGTCATCGTCGGGGCGAGCGGGCGCATGGGGCACGCTCTGCTGCGCGCAGCCTCGGAACTGCCGGCGCTCCGGATTACCGGCGCGGTGGCTTCGGCCGGCAGCTCGAGTGTCGGCCGCGACGCCGGGGTGCTCGCGGGCCTGGAACCGCTCGGCATCCAGGTCAGCAGTGACCTTTCAGCGGCGCTGGCGACGGCCGACGTCGCGATCGACTTCTCCCAGCCGCATGCCGCTCGCGGCAACATCGCCGCCTGCCGCGCGGCTCGCAAGCCGCTTCTCATCGGCACCACCGGCCTCGCGGGCGAGGTGTCGGAGGGGGAGCTCGATGCCGCTGCGCGGGAGATTCCGCTGCTGGTCGCGCCCAACACCAGCCTCGGCGTCGCGCTGCTGACGGAGCTCGTTCGCAGGGCGGCAGGCGCGCTGCCGCCGGAATTCGACATCGAGATCAGCGAGGCGCACCATCGGATGAAGCGGGATGCGCCTTCCGGAACCGCCCTGGCACTCGCGAGAGCGGCAGGCGAAGGACGGGGCCTGACACCGGCGGAGGCGCTTCTCGGGACCTCCGGGCCGCGGGTGGGTCCTCGGCGGGAGGGAGAGATCGGATTCGCCGTCGTGCGCGGTGGCGACATCGTCGGTGAGCACACGGTGCTCTTCGCGGGTCCCGGAGAGGAGCTGCGTCTGAGTCACCGGGCAACCGACCGGGCCATCTTCGCCCGCGGCGCGCTGAGAGCGGCGCTGTGGCTGCTGGGGCAGCCGGCCGGTCGCTATGGCATGAGCGATATTTTCAATGCGGATCAATAGCTTGGGTGATTGTGTGCGGGGTTTTGCGGCGGCGGCGCCGAGGAATTTTCCGTGGACACTCAGGCGCTCGACCCGTAAAATTTCCGCGTAATCCGTGTACGGATTAGTCCATGCAAGGCGGGAGGTGTTCGAGAGAACCCTCCCGTTTTGTATATGCGCGGGTAGCTGAAAAAAGAGGTGTTCTTGCAGTGAGTCAACCCGCTGTACTGGCCCTTGCGGATGGCACCATCTTCCGCGGCCAGTCGATTGGTGCCAAGGGCAACACCACGGGCGAAGTCGTTTTCAACACCGCGTTGACGGGATATCAGGAGATCCTCACCGACCCGTCCTATGCCCGCCAGATCGTCACGCTCACCTGTCCACACATCGGCAACACCGGCGCCACGCCGGAGGATCTCGAGTCCGCGCAGATCTACGCCGCCGGTCTGATCATCCGCGATCTGCCGCCGCGGGCGAGCAACTGGCGCGCCAACGAGTCGCTGGCCGACTTCCTGGAGCGGGGCCGCGTAGTCGCCATCGCCGGCATCGACACGCGGCGCCTGACCCGCGTCCTGCGTGAGACCGGCGCACAGGCCGGTTGCATCATGACCGGCGAGCAGGTGGACACCGCGGCGGCGATCAAGGCCGCGCGCAAGTTCCCGGGCCTCAAAGGCATGGATCTCGCCAAGGTCGTCAGCACCAAGCGCAGCTTCCAGTGGAACGAGGGCAGCGTCTGGCCGGAGAGCGCGCGCGTGCCCATCCGCTCGCATCAGCGGCTGCACGTCGTCGCCTATGATTTCGGCATCAAGCGCAACATCCTGCGCCTGCTGTCCGACTTCGGCTGCCGCATGACCGTGGTCCCCGCGCAGACCAGCGCCGAGGAGGCGCTCGCGCTCGCCCCCGACGGTGTCTTCCTCTCCAACGGCCCCGGCGACCCGGAGCCGTGCGATTACGCCATCAACGCGACCCGTAGATTCCTCGAGACCGACATTCCGGTGTTTGGTATCTGCCTCGGACACCAGATCCTCGGTCTCGCCTGCGGCGCGAGCACGACCAAGATGAAGTTCGGGCATCACGGCGCCAATCATCCGGTGCAGGACCTGGACTCCGGGCGGGTGTTCATCACCAGTCAGAATCACGGCTTCGCGGTCGACGAGGGGACCCTGCCCGCCAACGTGCGCGCCACGCACCGTTCGCTCTTCGACGGCTCGCTCCAGGGCATCGCCTTCAAGGACCGGCCCGCGTTCGGCTTCCAGGGGCATCCCGAGGCCAGCCCCGGCCCGCACGACCTCAAGCCGCTCTTCGAGCGCTTCAACCATCTGATGCTGCGGCGGCTGCAGACGCAGCTTCGCCAGGCCGAAGAGCAGGCGCGCCGCCAGGCCGGCACGCGCTGACAGTGTTTCGACAGGAATTCCGTGCCCAAGCGAACTGACATCCAGAGCATCCTGATCATCGGCGCCGGCCCCATCATCATCGGCCAGGCGTGCGAGTTCGATTATTCCGGCGCGCAGGCGTGCAAGGCGCTGCGGGAGGAGGGGTACCGGGTCATCCTGGTCAATTCCAACCCCGCCACCATCATGACCGACCCTGAGATGGCCGATGCCATCTATATCGAGCCGGTCAACTGGCGCACGGTCGCGCGCATCATCGAGAAGGAGCGTCCGGACGCGCTGCTGCCGACCATGGGAGGGCAGACTGCGCTCAACACGGCGCTCGACCTCGTGCGTGAAGGCGTGCTGGAGAAGCATGGAGTCGAGCTCATCGCCGCCTCCCGGGCGGCGATCGACATGGCCGAGGATCGCGAGCTGTTCCGCAACGCCATGCGCGAGATCGGTCTCGAGACGCCGCATTCGCAGATTGCGCGCAGCCTCGATGAGGCGCTGAGCGTCGCCGCGGAAATCGGCTATCCGATAGTGATCCGCCCTTCGTTCACGCTGGGCGGAAGCGGTGGCGGCATCGCCTACAACCGCGAGGAGCTGGAGGTCATCGCCGCGCGCGGGCTCGACGCCTCGCCGACTTCGGAGGTGCTGCTGGAGGAGTCGGTGATCGGCTGGAAGGAATTCGAGATGGAGGTGGTGCGCGATCACAAGGACAACTGCATCATCGTCTGCTCCATCGAGAACCTCGATCCGATGGGCGTGCACACTGGCGACTCGATCACGGTGGCGCCGGCGCTGACCCTCACCGACAAGGAGTATCAGCGCATGCGTGACGCCTCGATCGCCGTGCTGCGCAAGATCGGTGTCGATACCGGCGGCTCGAACGTGCAGTTCGCGGTCAGTCCGACCGACGGTCGGCTGCTGGTGATCGAGATGAATCCGCGCGTGTCGCGCTCCTCCGCGCTCGCCTCCAAGGCGACCGGGTTCCCGATCGCCAAGATCGCCGCCAAGCTCGCCGTCGGCTACACGCTCGATGAGCTGAAGAACGACATCACGGGCGGCGCCACGCCCGCCTCTTTCGAGCCCTCGATCGACTACGTGGTGACCAAGATCCCGCGCTTCACGTTCGAGAAGTTTCCGGCCGCCAACGACCGCCTGACGACGCAGATGAAGTCGGTGGGCGAGGTGATGGCCATCGGCCGCACCTTCCAGGAGTCGCTGCAGAAGGCGCTGCGCGGGCTGGAGACCGGTCTCGACGGCCTGACACCGATCCTGAATCTGCCGCTCGACGAAGAGGGGCAGAACAAGCTCGCCTACGAGTTGCGCGCGCCCGGGGCCAACAGGCTGCTGTACGTCGCCGATGCCTTCCGCGCCGGCTGGTCGTTCGAGCGCATCGCGGAGCTGACGCGCATCGATCCGTGGTTCCTCGCGCACATCGAGGACCTGATCGCCGAGGAGCGGCAAACCGCCGGCGAAGGCTTCGGGGCGCTCACCGCGGAACGGCTGCGGCTGCTGAAGCGCAAGGGCTTCTCCGACAGCCGGCTCGGCAAGCTGCTCGATCTGCCGGAGAAGGCGGTGCGCTCCAAGCGCCACGATCTCGGCGTCCGGCCCGTCTACAAGCGGGTCGACACGTGCGCCGCGGAGTTTGCCACCTCGACCGCGTATCTCTACTCCACCTACGAGGAGGAGTGCGAGGCGCAGCCGAGCAACCGGCGCAAGATCATGATCCTCGGCGGTGGTCCGAACCGCATCGGCCAGGGAATCGAGTTCGATTACTGCTGCGTGCATGCGGCATTGAGTCTGCGCGAGGACGGGTTCGAGACCATCATGGTCAACTGCAACCCGGAGACGGTCTCGACCGATTACGACACCTCCGACCGGCTCTACTTCGAGCCGCTGACGCTCGAGGACGTCCTCGAGGTCATCGCGAAGGAGCAGCCCGAAGGGATCATCGTGCAGTTCGGCGGTCAGACGCCGCTGAAGCTCTCGCGCGCGCTCGAGGAGGCGGGAGCGCCCATCATCGGCACCTCGCCGGATTCCATCGACGTCGCCGAGGACCGCGAGCGCTTCCAGGCCCTGGTGCGCAAGCTCGGCCTGAAGCAGCCGGCGAACGCGACGGCGCGGACGGAAGACCAGGCCGTGGTACTGGCGCGCGAAGTCGGTTTCCCGCTCGTCGTGCGGCCCTCCTATGTCCTCGGCGGCCGCGCCATGGAGATCGTGTTCAACGAGGAAGACCTGCGCGCCTACATGGGACATGCGGTGCAGGTGTCCAACGACAGTCCGGTGCTGCTGGATCGCTTCCTCGACGTCGCGATCGAGATCGACGTCGATGCGGTGTGTGACGGCGAAGACGTGCTGATCGGCGGCATCATGGAGCACGTCGAGCAGGCGGGCGTGCACTCCGGCGACTCGGGCTGCTGCCTGCCGCCCAACAGCTTGAGCGCGCAGACCCAGGAAGACCTGCGCGATCAGACCCGCAAGCTCGCCAAGGCGCTGTCGGTCGTGGGTCTGATGAACATTCAGTTCGCGATCCAGAACGGCGTCATTTACGTGCTGGAGGTCAACCCGCGCGCATCGCGCACGGCGCCCTTCGTGTCCAAGGCGACCGGTCTGCCGCTGGCGAAGATCGCGGCGCGGGTGATGACCGGCAAAAAGCTGCGCGACCAGGGCGTGACCGCGGGTCGTGAGCCGCCCTATTATTCGGTGAAGGAGGCGGTGTTCCCGTTCACCAAGTTCCCCGAGTCGGACCCGATTCTCGGCCCCGAGATGAAGTCGACAGGGGAGGTGATGGGCACCGGCCGCACCTTCGGCGAGGCGTATGCGAAGGCGCAGACCGCCTCGGGGGTGACGCTGCCGAGAAAGGGCGTGTGCTTCATCAGCGTGCGCGACCGCGACAAGCCGGGCGCGGTGGAGCTCGCGCGGCGGCTGATCGCCCGGGGGTTCGAGGCGGTGGCGACCGAGGGTACGGCGCGCGCGCTGACGGAGGCCGGCATCGCCTGCCGCCGGGTGAACAAGGTGCGCGAGGGCCGCCCGCACATCGTGGACATGATCAAGAACGACGAGATCGACTTGATCGTCAACACGACCGAGGGCAAGCTCGCCATACGCGAGTCGAATTCCATCCGCCGCGAGGCGGTGCACCACCGCGTGACCTACTACACGACGCTCGCGGCGGGGCTCGCGACGTGTGAGGCGCTCGATCACCTGGACGAGGTGGAAGTGAATCGCCTGCAGGATCTGCACCAAGAGGCGCTGAGGCTAAGTGCATGAAACGCACTCCCATGACGTTGCGGGGCGCCGAGGCGCTGCGCGCCGAGCTCAAGCGGCTGAAGACCGAGGCGCGCCCGACTGTCATCAAGGCGATCGCCGAGGCGCGCGCCCACGGTGACCTGTCGGAGAATGCCGAATATCACGCCGCGCGCGAGCAGCAGGGCTTCATCGAGGGGCGAATCAAGGAGATCGAGGGGAAGCTCTCGACCGCCGAGATCATCGATCCGAGCAAGCTGAGTAACACCGGCAAGGTGGTGTTCGGCGCCGTCGTGGAGCTGGAGGACCAGGACGATGGCAGTCGCGTGGTTTACCAGGTAGCGGGCGAGGACGAGGCCGACATTCGCGCCGGGCGCATCTCCATCACGTCCCCGATCGCGCGCGCGCTCGTGGGCAAGTCCCAGGGCGACGTAGTCGACGTATCCGCCCCCGGTGGCATCCGTTCCTACGAGATCGTCACCGTCCGATTCGAGTAAACGCCGCCTAGTCGTCGGGTATGACTATCCGGGGCAGCTCGGGCCGCGGGCGGTAAAGAACGGCCACGTTCCCGATGCGATGCACCAGCGTGCTGTGCGAACGGCGGGCCAGTTCGTCGAACAGGGCGTCTCGGGCCTCCCGATCACCCCCTGGCGCCTTGACCTTGATGAGCTCGTGATCGGTGAGCGCCCGATCCGTCTCGCGGACCACCGCCTCGGTCAGTCCGGCGGCACCCAGCCGGATGACCGGCTGCAAGGCATGAGCGAGGCCGCGAAGATGTCGGCGCTGACGTTCGGAGAGGGTCGGTTGCGGCATACCGGGATTTTACAGTCAGAGCAGCGTAAAGCGGTCGCCAAGCGGCGTCGGGCGGCGCATTAGGCCGGTCGGGGCGAAAAGTGGCTGAATCCGGGGCCGATCCGCCTCGATCGGGGGTGCGCCGGCACCGGTATCTGGCCGCTCGCCTGGAACGCCAGGTGCATGTCGTGCTTTCGGATAGGGTGGCAAGGTCTTGAAGGGCGGGGGAGATGCCCTGATCAAGGTTTTTCGAGGGACAGGTACCGGCAGCTGATCAGGGATGTGCGCGCGTCTCGCCAAGGTGAAGCTCGTGGCCTGCCGTTTTCTACGGGCCCGCAGTCCTGAAATGTATCTGCTGGCCAAGGATTTTCGCTTGGTGTAGCGTGCTGGAGGCGCTGAACCAGGTTCAGGAGCAGACAAACTGCCGGATGCCGGCAGGCGAGGCCGCATTTGAAGATGAATGATTTGACAAAGAACATCCTTCTATGGGTGGTGATCGTCTTCGTGCTGCTGCTGGTTTTCAGCCGCTACATGCCGAGCGTCAGCCAGCAGACGGAGATCACGTATTCCACCTTCCTGAATGATGTGAAGGCGCACCAGGTCGACAGCGTCGTCTTCCAGGGAGAGCAGATTTACGGCGTGATGAAGGATCACACGCAGTTCAAGACCTACAACCCGGAGACCGACTACACGGCACTCATCGGGGCCCTGGAGAAGAACGACGTCGGCATCGAGGGCCGTCCGCCGAAGCAGCCGAATTTCCTGGCACAGCTGGTGCTGCAGCTCGCACCGGCGCTCCTGCTGATCCTGGTCTTCGTGTACATGCTGCGCCAGATGCAGGGTGCCTCGGGCGGCCGTGGGGCGATGTCCTTCGGCAAGAGCCGGGCGCGCCTGCTGGGCGAGGATCAGGTCAATGTCACCTTCGCCGATGTGGCGGGTGTCGATGAGGCCAAGCAGGAAGTCTCGGAAATCGTCGACTTCCTCAAGGACCCGGGCAAGTTCCAGAAGCTCGGCGGCAAGATCCCCAAGGGGGTGCTCATGGTGGGCTCGCCCGGCACCGGCAAGACGCTGCTCGCGCGTGCCATCGCCGGGGAGGCCAAGGTTCCGTTCTTCACCATCTCCGGCTCCGACTTCGTCGAAATGTTCGTCGGCGTCGGTGCCTCGCGCGTGCGCGACATGTTCGAGCAGGCGAAGAAGCACGCGCCGTGCATCATCTTCATCGACGAGATCGACGCGGTGGGCCGACATCGCGGCGCCGGCCTGGGCGGCGGCCATGACGAGCGCGAGCAGACGCTGAACCAGCTGCTCGTGGAGATGGACGGCTTCGAAGGCAACGAGGGCATCATCGTCATCGCGGCCACCAACCGTCCGGACGTGTTGGATCCGGCGCTGTTGCGGCCGGGACGGTTCGACCGTCAGGTGGTGGTGCCGCTGCCGGACGTCCGCGGACGGGAGCAGATCCTGCGCGTGCACATGCGGCGCGTGCCGCTCGCCGATGACGTCAAGCCGGCGCTGATCGCGCGCGGTACGCCCGGATTCTCGGGCGCGGATCTCGCCAATCTGGTCAACGAGGCGGCGCTGTTCGCCGCGCGCGCCAACCGGCGCATCGTCGGCATGGAGGAGTTCGAGCGCGCCAAGGACAAGATCATGATGGGCGCCGAGCGCCGCTCCATGGTCATGACCGAGGACGAGAAGCGCATGACGGCTTATCACGAGTCGGGCCATGCGATCGTCGGCATGACGGTGCCGGAGCACGATCCGGTCTACAAGGTGACCATCATTCCGCGCGGCCGCGCTCTCGGCGTGACGCAGTTCCTGCCGGAACAGGATCGCTACAGCATGTCCAAGCGGCGGCTGGAGAGCGCGATCGCGACACTGTTCGGCGGACGGATCGCCGAGGAACTGATCTTCGGGCCGGAGTCGGTGACCACGGGCGCCTCCAACGACATCGAGCGCGCGACCGAGCTGGCGCGCAACATGGTCACCAAGTGGGGCCTGTCGGACAAGCTCGGACCGCTCACATACTCGGAGGAAACCGGTGAGGTGTTCCTCGGGCGCAGTGTGACGCAGCACAAGCAGGTGTCGGATGTCACCGCACACGCCATCGACGAGGAAGTACGGCGGGTCATCGAGAGCAACTATCAGCGCGCGCGGCAGATCCTGACGAGCTCGCTGGAGAAGCTGCACCTCATGGCGGATGCGCTCATGAAGTATGAGACCATCGATGAGGAGCAGCTGAAGGACATCATGGCGGGCAGGCCGCCGAAACCGCCGGCGGGATGGGACGACACGCTGTCGAACCGGCCGCCCCGGGCGCCTGCCGAGGGAGCCGCCGCGCCGGCACCGGGGCCGGGTGGCACCGCCATCGGACCGCCTGCCGGGCAGCATTAATTTAGCGGAGCAAATCGCTCCCGGCGATTGGCTCGGCCAGCCGTGTGACTGCATTCGATCCCGCAGCCCAGGGGCGGCCCTGGGCCGCTCGCTCATTTGCTTTCGCACGGCGCAAGCTCTTCGTCTCGCGGTGAAATCGGGCGTGGTCGACTCACATTCGGTGTTGCATTGCCGCGGGCGGGCGCTGGGGCTCGAGCCGCCGGTCGTCATGGGAGTGTTGAATGTCACTCCGGACTCCTTTTCGGATGGTGGACGGTTCGTGCGGCTGGATGACGCGGTCGGGCGCGGCATACAGATGGCGGAGGAGGGAGCCGCCATCATCGATGTCGGCGGGGAGTCGACACGGCCGGGGGCGCAGGCGGTAGGGTTGGACGAGGAGTTGCGCCGGGTCATCCCGGTGATTGCGCAGTTGCGCTCGCGCACACAGGCCGTCATCTCGGTCGATACCAGCAAGCCGCAGGTCATGCTTGCCGCCGCGGCAGCGGGGGCGGCGATGATCAATGACGTGCGTGCCCTGCGTGAGCCCGGTGCGCTCGAGGCGGCGGTCACCTCTGGATGCGCGGTATGCCTCATGCACATGCTGGGGGAGCCGCGCACGATGCAGGACGCGCCGAGCTACCAGGATGTCGTGGCGGACGTACGGCGGTTCCTGGCGGAGCGGGTGGCGGCTTGCCGCGGCGCGCGGCTGCCGCCCGAGCGCATCGTCGTCGATCCGGGGTTTGGGTTCGGCAAGAGCCTGGCCCACAATCTCGAGCTGCTGCGCCATCTCCATGAGGTGGCGGTGGACGGCCTGCCGGTCCTGGTCGGGCTCTCGCGCAAGTCGATGGTGGGTGCCATCACCGGGCGGTCACCGGCCGAGCGCATCCATGGCAGCGTTGCTCTTGCGGTCGTTGCGGCACTAAAAGGTGCGCGGATTCTCAGAGTGCACGATGTCGCCGCGACGGTGGATGCGCTGAGGACGGTAGCCGCGGTAAAATCCCCGGAAAATCATTAAATTGCAGATGGGAGTTCTTGTGCCTCGAAAGTATTTTGGCACCGACGGCGTTCGCGGCAGCGTGGGGGAGCACCCCATGACCGTGGATTTCGCTCTGACCCTCGCCAGCGCAGCGGGCCGCGTGCTCGTGCCCGAGGGCGGCACTGTCCTCATCGGCAAGGACACCCGTCTGTCCGGTTATATGTTCGAGTCGGCGCTCGAAGCCGGCTTCGTTGCGTCCGGTGTGAACGTGATGCTGATCGGGCCTCTGCCGACGCCCGGCATCGCCTACATGACCCGGCACTTCAACTGCGACTTCGGCGTCGTCATCAGCGCGTCCCACAATCCCTACGACGATAACGGCATCAAGTTTTTCGACCGCACCGGCGCGAAGCTCTCCGATGAGCTCGAGGAGCGCATCGAGGCCGAGCTGGCCCAGCCCGTCATCACCCGCACTTCCCGCAGCCTCGGCCGCGCCATCCGGGTGGACCGCTCGCGCATCCAATATCAGGAGTTCTGCGCCTCCACTTTGCCGAGCGGCATCGATCTCTCCGGCTTGAAGATCGTCGTCGACTGCGCCAATGGCGCCGCCTACAAGGTCGGTCCCCGCGTCCTGGCCGATCTCGGCGCCGAGATCGTTCCGATCGGCTGCTCGCCGAATGGCCGCAATATCAATGACGGTTGTGGGTCCACGGCTCCGGAGCTGCTGCAGCTGACCGTGCCGGGCGTGCGCGCGCACGTGGGCGTGGCGCTCGACGGCGATGGCGACCGGCTGGTGATGGTCGATCATCTCGGCCGCATCCTCGACGGCGATCAGCTCCTCTATATCATTGCTCAGGCGCGGCGCAGCAGCGGCCAGCTGCGCGGTCCGGTGGTCGGCACGGTGATGAGCAACCTCGGCCTCGAAGTCGCGCTGCGCGAGAGCGGGATTGAATTCCAACGGGCGCCGGTCGGCGACCGCTACGTGCTGAGTCTCCTGCGTGAGAACGGCGGCATCCTCGGCGGCGAGACCTCCGGCCACATCATCTGCCTGGACAAGACGACGACCGGCGACGGCATCGTCAGCGCCCTGCAGGTGCTCGCCGTCATGAAGCAGACCGGCCGCTCGCTCGCCGAGCTCGCCTCCGGCATGCGCAGATTTCCGCAGGTGCTCCTCAACGTGAAGGTGGCCTCCCGCTTCGACCCGGCTGACGTCCCGGCGGTGCGCGAGGCCGTGCAGCGGATCGAAAAGCGTATGAAAGGCGAGGGCAGAGTGGTCCTGCGCCCCTCCGGCACCGAGCCCGTCATCCGCGTGATGGTCGAGGGCCGGGACGAAGCGGCCACCCGGGCCGCGGCCACCGAGCTGGCGGAGGTCGTTCGCGGCGCCGCCGGCTGAGCCAGCGACCGCATTGCCGATTGCGCTGGCAGGCGAGCGTGGCTATGATCGCGCCCCCTCGAAGTGGCAGTTCGAAAGCAAGCCATTGAGCGGCCGAGGGCCGCTCCCTGGGCCGCGGGATAGAAAGCATGAATCGGCCGAGCTCGACCGAGTCGCCGCAGGCGACTTCGGTCCCATACAAAATCCGCCGCCCGATCGTTGCCGGTAACTGGAAAATGCACGGGACGCGCAGTGAGAATGCGCGCCTCATCGAGGAGCTCACCTCCCGCTATCCCGCCGATACTGCCGACGGGGCAGCGGAGTGTGTCGTCTGCCCGCCGTTCGTCTATCTGCAGGAGGTTGGCCGCCTGCTGCGCGACTCGTCCGCGATGGTCCTCGGCGCGCAGGATGTATGTGCCGACGCGCAAGGCGCGTTCACCGGTGAAGTCTCGGCCGCGATGCTCAAGGACGTTGGCTGCCAATACGTCATCGTCGGGCACTCCGAGCGGCGGCTCCTCTACCGCGAGAGCGATCAGCTCGTTGCGCGCAAGTACGCGGCCGCCCACGCCAAGTCGCTGGTCCCGATCCTGTGCGTCGGCGAGCAGCTGGCGGAGCGGGAGACCGGTCGCACACGCGAGGTGGTGGCGCGCCAGCTCGACGCCGTCCTGGAGCTTTGCGGTGCGCAGACCCTGGCGAGCGCCGTGATCGCGTACGAGCCGGTTTGGGCCATAGGCACCGGCCGCACCGCCTCGCCGGAGCAGGCGCAGGAGGTCCATGCGTTCATCCGTGCCCGGATCGGCGCCCAGGATGCTACAATTGGCGAGGTCACTCGTATTCTCTACGGCGGCAGCGTCAAGGCGAGCAATGCAGCGGAGCTGTTTGCGATGCCTGATGTCGATGGCGGGCTCATCGGCGGCGCCTCGCTCAAAGCGGACGAATTCCTTGCCATCCTGGCTGCGGCCGGATCGCGGTAATCTTTATGTTGCATACATTTCTGGTAGTCGTACAACTCGCCTCGGCCATCTGCATCCTGGTTCTCGTGATGCTGCAGCGAGGCAAGGGCGCGGAGGCCGGTGCCGGGTTCGGCGCAGGCGCTTCCGGCACCGTGTTCGGTGCGCGCGGCGCCACCACGGCGCTCTCGCGCGCGACGGCGATCTTCGCCGCGATCTTCATGCTCAACAGTCTCGCGCTGACTTATCTCAGCACGCGCGCGCACGAGCCGGCGAAGACGATTCTGGACATCGCGGGCCAGACCGCTGCGCCGCTGCCAGGCGCGGCGCAGCAGCCCAACTCGAAGGCAGTGCCCGCGCCGCGCGGGGCGCCCGCTGCAGCACCAGGCGGCTCGCCGCCGCCGCAGCCGCAGAAGTGATTGCCTGAGGCGAGTGATTCAGTGCCGACGTGGTGGAATTGGTAGACACACTAGCTTGAGGGGCTAGCGCCGCAAGGTGTGGGAGTTCGAATCTCCCCGTCGGCACCAATAAATCGCCTGGAGCGATTACGCAGCGCGATCCTGCGCTGCGCCCTGCGGGCCGCCTGCGGCGTTTAACGCCGCTCCCGGCGGCGTTGATTATAACGACACGCCCTGCGTGTCGGCCCCGGCGGCAGCCGGGGCGAGGCCCAGGACGGGCCGAGTAATGAATCGCCGGGAGCGATTACGCAGCGCGTCCCGAGCGCTGCTACAATGGGCGGCTTTCGGACGACACGCATGCTGACCAATTATCTGCCGATACTGATCTTCCTCGTCATCGCGACGGGCCTCGCGCTGGTGCTGCTCACGCTCGGCACAGGTATCGGACGCTTCTTCTCCCGCAATCCACGCGACCGCGACAAGCTCTCTCCTTACGAGTGCGGCTTCGAGGCGTTCGAGGACAGCCGCATGAAGTTCGACGTGCGCTACTACCTCGTCGCCATCCTCTTCATCGTGTTCGACCTCGAGATCGCGTTTCTCTTTCCGTGGGCGGTGGCGCTCGGGAAGATCGGCTTCGCCGGACTGGTCGCCATGGGCGTATTTCTCGCCATCCTCACAGTCGGATTCATCTACGAGTGGAAGAAAGGGGCGCTGGAGTGGGACTAGATCCAGAGGGTGCGGAAGGCTTCGCGCAGCGCGGCTTTCTCACCACGCAGGTCGACAACCTCCTCAACTGGGCGCGCACCGGCTCGCTCTGGCCGATGACCTTCGGGCTGGCCTGCTGCGCGGTGGAGATGATGCACGCCGGCGCGTCGCGCTATGACCTGGATCGCTTCGGCGTGGTGTTCCGTCCGAGTCCGCGCCAGTCCGATGTGATGATCGTCGCCGGCACCCTGGTCAACAAGATGGCGCCGGCCCTGCGCAAGGTGTACGACCAGATGGCGGAGCCGCGCTGGGTGATCTCCATGGGCTCGTGCGCCAACGGCGGCGGCTACTACCACTATTCCTACTCGGTGGTGCGCGGCTGCGACCGCATCGTGCCGGTGGATGTTTACGTGCCGGGCTGTCCGCCGACGGCCGAAGCGCTGGTGTACGGCATCATCCAGCTGCAGAAGAAGATCGCGCGAACCAGCACGATCGCCCGCTAGACCTCAGGCAGTAATCGAGAAATGGCAGAACCGACCCCCCCGCCGGACCCCGAGGTTGCGGACGGCGCGAGCCCGATTGCCCCGTCTCTTTCGGGCCGCATTGAGACCACGCTCCAGGATGCGGTACAGCGTCTGCCATCACTGCCGGACGAGCTCGCCTACGAGGTGAAGCCCGAGGCGCTCCTCACCGTCTGTCGTACGCTTCGGGATGCGCCGGAGCTGAGGTTCGAGATGTTGATGGACCTGGCGGGCGTCGATTACCTGCACTACGGACGCGATGAGTGGCAGACCGAGACCGCGACCCGGTCCGGCTTCAGCCGCGGCCGCGTCGCCCGCGCCAGCACGCCTGATCCGAACATGGCGGGCCGCTTCGCCGTCGTCTACCAGCTGCTCTCGATCACCCACAACGCGCGGCTGCGGCTGCGCGTGCGGTGCCCGGATACGCAGGAGCCGACGGTGGACTCCGTCACCGAGATCTGGGCGGGGGCCAACTGGTTCGAGCGCGAGGCTTTCGATCTCTTCGGCATCCTCTTTCGCGGTCATCCGGACCTGCGCCGTCTGCTCACCGACTACGGCTTCATCGGACACCCCTTCCGCAAGGATTTCCCGCTGATCGGCAACGTCGAGGCGCAGTACGACCCGGAGAAGAAGCGCGTCGTGTACCAGCCCGTGAGCATCGTGCCGCGCGTGCTCGTGCCGAAGGTCATCCGCCACGATCATCGTTATGAGCCGGCGCTCAGAGACCCGGAGGCACCCCGCTGATGGCTGCGAACCCGACGGCCCCGTTGACGGAGATCCGCAACTACACGATGAACTTCGGCCCGCAGCACCCGGCGGCGCACGGTGTGTTGCGCCTGGTGCTCGAGATGGACGGCGAAGTCATCCAGAAAGCCGACCCGCACATCGGCCTGCTGCACCGGGCGACGGAGAAGCTCGCGGAGTCGAAGCCGTTCAACCAGTCGATCGGCTACATGGACCGGCTGGACTATGTTTCCATGATGTGCAACGAGCACGCCTACGTGCTCGCGATCGAGCGGCTGCTCGGCATCGCGCCGCCGGAGCGCGCGCAGTACATCCGCGTGATGTTCGATGAGGTCACGCGCATCCTCAATCACCTGATGTGGCTCGGCGCGCATGCGCTCGACATCGGCGCCATGACGGTTTTCCTCCTCTGCTTCAAGGAGCGCGAGGAGCTGATGGACGTCTACGAGGCCGTCTCGGGCACGCGCATGCACGCCACCTACTACCGTCCGGGCGGCGTCTATCGTGATCTGCCGGACGCGATGCCGAAGTATCAGGCGTCGAAGTGGCGCTCGCAGAAGGAGGTCGACCGCCTCAACGAGGCGCGCGCGGGCACCATGCTCGATTTCATCGAGGCGTTCACGCGGCGCTTCCCGGCCTCCATCGATGACTACGAGACCCTGCTGACCGATAACCGGATCTGGAAGCAGCGCACGGTCAACATCGGCGTCGTCTCGCCGGAGCGGGCCATGCAGCTCGGCTTCTCGGGGCCGATGTTGCGGGGGTCAGGCATCGTCTGGGATCTGCGCAAGAAGCAGCCCTACGAGGTCTACGACCGTATGGATTTCGACATCCCGGTCGGTGTCAACGGCGACTGCTACGACCGCTACCTCGTACGCGTGGAGGAGATGCGCCAGTCGACGCGGATCATCCGCCAGTGCATCGACTGGCTGCGCAAGAATCCCGGTCCGGCGATGATCGACGACCGCAAGGTCCGCCCGCCGCGCCGCGAGCACATGAAAGGGGACATGGAATCCCTGATTCATCACTTCAAGTTCTTCACCGAGGGTTACGAGGTGCCCGAGGGAGAGACCTACGCCGCCGTGGAGGCGCCGAAGGGGGAGTTCGGCATCTATCTCGTCTCCGACGGCGCCAACAAGCCCTACCGGCTGAAGTGTCGCGCGCCGGGATTCCCGCACCTCGCGGCGCTGGAGGAGATGGTTCGCGGCCACATGCTGGCGGACGTGGTCGCCGTGATCGGCACACAGGACATCGTCTTCGGGGAAATCGACCGTTGAGCAACGAGACTCAGGGCACCGCCCGCGCCGCGGGCGCCGACGCCACATCGCTCCTGTCGGAGCACACCCGGCGGGAGATCGACCATTGGGTCGCGAAATTCCCGCCCGGCCGGCAGCGTTCCGCGTGCATCGCGGCGCTGCGCGCCGCGCAGGAGCAGAACAACGGCTACCTGACGGCGGAGCTGATGGACGCCGTGGCGGCGTACCTGCAGCTGCCGCCCATCCAGGTCTACGAGGTCGCGAGCTTCTACTCGATGTTCGAGACCCATCCCTGCGGCCGGCACCATGTCAGTATCTGCACCAACATCTCGTGCATGCTGAACGGCGGCGAGGAGCTGGTCGCGCATGCCGAGCGCAAGCTCGGCATCAAGCTCAACGAGAGCACCGCCGACGGGCGCATCTTCCTCAAGCGCGAGGAGGAATGCCTCGCGGCCTGCACCGGCGCCCCGATGATGATGGTGGACCATGTGTTTCACGAGCATCTCACGCCGGAGAAGCTCGACCGCATCCTGGATGAATTGAAATAGCGCCATGGCCGTAACCCCCGACAAGATGAATCTCGTGGTGTTCGAGCCGTTGAAGCTCGAGCGCTCCTGGGAGCTCGCGACGTACCGCAAGATAGGCGGCTACGAGGTGTGGGAGAAGATCCTCGCCGAGAAACCTCCGCGTGAGCAGATCATCGACGCCATGAAGGCGTCGGGTCTGCGCGGGCGCGGCGGCGCGGGCTTTCCCACCGGTACCAAGTGGAGCTTCATGCCCCGCAACTCGCCGGTGCAGAAGTACCTCGTCTGCAACTCCGACGAGAGCGAGCCCGGCACCTGCCACGACCGCGACATCCTGCGATACAACCCGCACGCCCTCATCGAGGGCCTGGCGATCGCCGGCTACGCGACCAACTCGACCGTCGCCTACAACTATATCCGCGGCGAGTTCCTCGGCGAGCCGGTACCGCGTTTCGAGGCCGCGCTGCAGGAAGCCTACGATGCCGGCCTGCTCGGCAAGAACGTCCGCGGCACCGGGATCGATTTCGACATCCATACGTTCGTCGGCGCCGGCGCCTACATCTGCGGCGAGGAGACGGCGCTGCTCGATTCGCTCGAGGGCAAGCCCGGCAAGCCGCGCTTCAAGCCGCCGTTCCCGGCCAACTTCGGCCTCTATGGCCAGCCGACCACGATCAACAACACGCAGAGCTTCGCCTCCGCGCCCACCATCCTGAGGAAGGGACCGGAATGGTTCGCCGCGCTCGGGCCGAAGAACTCGGGCGGCACGGTGATCTTCTCCGTCTCGGGCCACGTGGAGAAGGCCGGCAACTTCGAGGTGCCGCTCGGCGTCCCGTTCACGGATCTGCTCGAGCTCGCGGGCGGTGTCCGCGGCGGGCGGCGCCTGAAGGCGGTGATCCCCGGCGGCTCGTCCGTCCCGGTGGTGCCGGGCGAGACGATGCTCAAGCTCAACATGGATTATGACTCGCTGCGCGCGGCGGGCTCGGCGATCGGCTCCGCGGCCGTCATCGTGATGGACGAGACCACCTGCATGGTGCGGGTGCTGGAGCGCATCTCGCGTTTCTACATGTCGGAGTCGTGCGGCCAGTGCACGCCCTGCCGCGAAGGCACGGGCTGGATGAACCGGCTGCTGAAGCGGGTGCTCGCCGGCCAGGCGCGGCGCGAGGAGCTGTCGCTGCTGGTCGATGTCGCCAACCGCATCGAGGGCCACACCATCTGCGCGCTCGGCGACGCGGCGGCCTGGCCGGTGCAGAGCTTCATGAAGCACTTCCGGCACGAGTTCGAGTACATGATCGATCACGGCGGCCGCAGCATCGTCGCGGACCAGCTGGGAGCGCGGGCGGCTTAACATGGCTGAAGAATTCGTCAACGTCGAGATCAACGGCAAGCCGGTCAAGGCCCGCAAGGGCGAGATGATCATCCGCGTCACCGACGCGAACGGCAGCTACGTGCCGCGCTTCTGCTATCACGACAAGCTGTCCGTGGCGGCGAACTGCCGCATGTGCCTGGTGGAGGTGGAGAAGGCGCCCAAGCCCCTGCCGGCGTGTGCGACACCGGTCGCCGAAGGCATGAAGATCTTCACCGACTCGCCGCGCGCGATCGGCGCGCAGCGCGCCACCATGGAGTTCCTGCTGATCAACCACCCGCTCGACTGCCCGATCTGCGATCAGGGCGGGGAGTGCGAGCTGCAGGACCTGGCGGTCGGCTTCGGCCGCGACATCTCGCGCTTCAGCGAGCGCAAGCGCTCGGTGCTGGACGAGAACCTGGGTCCTCTCATCGCCACCGACATGACGCGCTGCATCCATTGCACGCGTTGCATCCGCTTCACCGAGGAGATCGCCGGCATCCAGGAGCTGGGCATGATCGGCCGCGGCGAGCAGATGAAGGTGCGCACCTACATCGAGAGCACCGTGCATCACGAGCTCTCGGGCAACGTCATCGATCTCTGCCCCGTCGGCGCGCTGGTTTCCAAGCCTTACCGCTTCACCGCCCGCGCCTGGGAGATGATGTCGGTGCCGCTCGTCTCGCCGCACGACGGCACGGGCAGCAACCTCTTCGGGCACGTGCTGCGCGGGCGGCTCATGCGAGTGGTGCCGCGCGAGAACGAGGCGATCAACGAGGTCTGGATCGCCGACCGCGACCGCTTCAGCTACGAGGCCGTCTACAGCGAGGAGCGGCTGCAGCGCCCGATGATCCGCCAGGCGAACGACAAGGGCGAGCAGTGGGTCGAGACCGATTGGGAGACTGCGCTCGCCAGGGCGGCCGAAGGGTTGCGCGGGCGCGGAGCGGGGCTCGGCGTGCTGGCGAGCCCGTCGGCAACGCTGGAGGAGCTGTACCTCGCCGGGCGCATCGCCCGCGGGCTCGGCAGCGGCAACATCGACTCGCGCCTGCGGCAGCGGGACTACCGCGACCAGAGCGCCGATCCGCTCTATCCGAATCTCGGCATGCGCATCGCCGACGTCGATTCCCTGCAGGGGCTGCTCATCGTCGGCGCGAATCTTCGCCGAGAGGCGCCGATCCTGGCGCACCGCGTGCGCAAGGCGGCCCGGCGGGGTGCCAAGGTGGCGCTGCTGAATCCGGCCGTATTCAACTACTACTTTCCGGTCGCCGCCTACGTCGAGTCCGCGCCGGCCGGCCAGATCGCCGATCTCGCGGCCATCCTGCGCGCGGCGGCCGAGGCCGCGGGTGCCGCCATTCCGTCGCATCTCTCGCAGGCGGTCAACGGCGCACAGGTGGCTGAGCGGCATCGCGCTGCCGCTGCGGCGCTGACATCGGGCGAGAAGCGCGCCGTGTGGCTGGGCGCCCTGGCGCTGCGCCATCCTCGCTTTGCCGATCTGCGCGCGCTCGCTGCCGCGCTCGCGCAGGTGACCGGCGCCTCTCTCGGCGTACTCGCCGAGGGCGCGAATGCGGCCGGGGCGCACCTTGCCGGCGCCGTGCCGCACCGCGAGGCGGGCGGCAAGCCCGTGAGCCCGCCGGGTCTCAGCGCCGCCCAGATGTTGGATCGTCCGCTCGCGTCCTATCTGCTGGTCGGTGGCGTCGAGCCATGGCTCGACTCGCCGGGCACCGATGCCGCGCGCTCGCTCGGACAGGCGGAGCTCGTCGTCGCCATCACGCCGTTCGCCAGCGAGACGCTGCTCAAGGTTGCCCACGTGCTCCTGCCGGCAGGAACGTTCGCGGAGACTTCCGGAAGCTACGTCAATCTGGAAGGCGTGTGGCAGAGCCAGACGGGCGCGGCCGCACCGGTCGGCGAATCACGGCCCGGCTGGAAGATCCTGCGCGTGCTCGGCAATCTGCTCAACCTGCCGGGGTTCGATTACCAGTCCTCGGAGGACGTGCGCGCGGAGCTGACGACGCTCATCGGCGCGCCCACCGCGTATTCCGCGCCTGCCTATTCCGGCCGGCACGAGGTAGCTGGAGGGGCGGACGGTCAGTCCGGGCAGAATGTCGTCGATGTCCCGATGTATCAAATCGACGCGGTCGTGCGCCGAGCTCCTTCCCTGCAAAGAACCCGCGAAGGCCGCACCGCCGCGGTGACCTACTGACATGCTCCAGACTCTTGCCACGGCTTGGGGCTCGCTCCCAGGCATCGCCCGGACGACGGTGTGGATCGTGATCGTCACGGTCGCGCTCATCCTCTGCGTCGCTTTCCTGACGCTGTGGGAGCGCAAAGTCATCGGCTGGATGCAATTGCGCCGGGGGCCGAACCGGGTGCGCATCCTCGGCCTCTTTCCGGGACTGGGGCAGCCGTTCGCGGATGTCTTCAAGCTTCTGACCAAGGAAGTGATCATCCCGTCGAACGCCAACCGGCTGATCTTCTGGGTGGCGCCCATGATCGCGCTCATCCCGGCGTTCGCCGCCTGGGCGGTGATTCCGCTGTCGCCGGACCTGGTCATCTCCAAGGCCAACGCCGGGCTGCTCTATCTGCTCGCGCTCACCTCGATGAGCGTGTACGGGGTCATCCTCGCCGGCTGGTCGGCCAACTCGAAGTACGCGTTCCTCGGTGCGCTGCGCTCGGCGGCACAGATGGTGGCCTACGAGATCGCCATGGGCTTCGCGCTGGTCGGGGTGCTCATGGCCACCGGCAGCATGAACCTCGGCACCATCGTGCGCACCCAGGAGGGCGGCTTCCTCTCCTGGAACTGGTTCTGGCTGTTTCCGCTGCTGATCGTCTATTTCATCTCGGGAGTGGCCGAGACCAACCGCGCGCCGTTCGACGTCGCCGAGGGCGAATCGGAAATCGTCGCCGGCTTCCACGTCGAGTACTCGGGGATCGGCTTCGCGCTCTTCTTCCTCGCCGAATACGCCAACATGATCCTCATCTCGGCGCTGACGGCGGTGTTCTTCTTCGGCGGCTGGCTGTCGCCGTGGCAGGGCTGGCCCGGGATCGGGGACACCATCCTCGGCCAACCCAGCTTCTTCTGGCTGGCGCTGAAGATCTTCGCGTTCCTCTTCATGTTCCTGTGGCTGCGGGCCACCTTCCCGCGCTATCGCTATGACCAGATCATGCGGCTCGGCTGGAAGGCGCTGATTCCCGTGACCCTGGTCTGGATCGGGGTGGAGATGGTGCTCGCGCACTATCACGTCGGGCCCTGGGCCCGGCCCTGGTACCTATAACGGAGGCAAGCCGATGGCCAATCCGCTGAAGACATTCCTCATGCCGGAGCTCATCAAGGGCCTCTCGGTCACCGCGCGCACCTTCTTCCAGCGCAAGTACACGCTCAACTACCCGGAAGAGAAGACTCCGCAGTCGCCGCGCTTCCGCGGCCTGCACGCGCTGCGCCGCTATCAGAACGGCCAGGAGCGCTGCATCGCCTGCAAGCTGTGCGAAGCGGTTTGCCCGGCCGTATGCATCACGATCGACTCCGACGTGTCGCAGGACGGTACGCGGCGCACCACCCGCTACGACATCGATCTCTTCAAGTGCATCTACTGCGGGTTCTGCGAGGAGGCCTGCCCGGTCGATGCGATCGTGCTCACCCGCATCCACGAGTACCACATGGAGCATCGGGGCGAGAACATCATGAGCAAGGACAAGCTGCTCGCGGTCGGTGAGCGCTACGAGGCCATGATCGCCGCCGACAAGGCGGCCGATGCGCCGTACCGTTGAGGCGGCGGAGCCAAGGCGTAAACCATGCTAGTCCAGATTCTCTTCTACATCTTCGGCACGCTGCTCGTCGCCTCGGCGCTCGGCCTCATCAGCGCGCGCAATCCGGTGTATTCGGCGCTCTTCCTGGTGCTGTGCTTCTTCAACTCCGCGGTGATCTGGCTGCTCACCGGCGCGGAGTTCCTCGCCATCGTGCTGGTGCTCGTCTACGTGGGCGCGGTGATGGTGCTCTTCCTCTTCGTGGTGATGATGCTCGACATCAACCTCGCGGAGTTGCGGCGCGGCTTCACCCGCTTCGCGTGGCTCGGCTGGATCACCGCTTTCGCCGTCATCGGGGAGATCGTCGGCGTCGTCTGGTCGCACGGGCTCACCGGGCTCGACGTTGGCCGGAGCATGGTCCCGGAGCCGGAGAACTACAGCAATACGCTGGCGCTCGGCCAGGTCATCTACACCCGATACGCCTATCCGTTCGAGCTCGCCGCGATGCTGCTGCTGGTGGCGATCGTGGCAGCCATCGCGCTCACCATGCGCCATCGCAAGGGACTGAAGGTTCAGGACATCTCGCGCCAGGTCTCGGTCCGCGCCGCCGACCGCGTGCGCATCGTCAAGGTCGAGGCGGAGAAGCGCACATGATGACGCACGCGATCACCCTGGGGGACCTGCTCACCCTCTCGGGGATTCTCTTTGCGCTTGCCGTGGCCGGCATCTTCCTCAACCGCAAGAACGTCATCCTGCTGCTGATGTGCGTGGAGCTGCTGCTGCTGGCGGCCAACTTCAACTTCATCGCCTTCTCGCGGGTTCTCGGCGACATCAACGGCCAGGTGTTCGTATTCTTCGTGCTCACCGTGGCGGCGGCGGAATCGGCGATCGGGCTCGCCATCCTGGTCGTGCTGTTCCGCGAGCGGCGCAGCATCAACGTCGAAGACCTGAATACCCTGCGAGGCTGACGCCGCATGAATCCGCATGTGCTCCTGGCCATTCCCTTAGCTCCGCTCGTGGCCGCCGTGATTGCGGGCCTGGGCGGGCGTGTCATCGGACGCGTGGGCGCGCACACCGTGACCATCCTCGGTGTTGCCGTTTCCTGCGCGCTCTCGATGTACGTCCTCAAGCAGCTCTATGCGGACGGTGTGCCGACCTTTAACGGTGCTGTGTACACCTGGGCGCTGACGGACGGCGTCCATATCGACGTCGGATTCCTGATTGATCATCTGACTGCGCTCATGATGGTCGTGGTCACGTTCGTGTCGTTGTGCGTGCACATCTACACGATCGGATACATGAGCGACGACCCGGGATATACGCGCTTCTTCAGCTATATCTCGTTGTTCACCTTCTCGATGCTGATGCTCGTGATGTCGAACAACTTCATGCAGCTGTTCTTCGGCTGGGAGGCCGTCGGCACGGTGTCGTACCTGCTCATCGGCTTCTGGTACACCCGGCCGAGCGCGGTGTTCGCCAATCTGAAGGCCTTCATCGTCAATCGCGTGGGTGACTTCGGCTTCGTGATCGGCATCGCGGCCGTGTTCTCCTACACGGGCTCGCTGTCCTACGATGCGGCTTTCGCCGCCGCGCCGCATCTCACGCACGCGGTGGTTCCGATCACGGCGACCAGCGGCGTGAACGCCATCACCCTGATCTGCATCTGCCTCTTCATCGGCGCGATGGGCAAGTCGGCGCAGGTGCCGCTGCACGTCTGGCTGCCGGACTCGATGGAAGGTCCGACGCCGATCTCCGCGCTGATCCACGCGGCAACCATGGTCACCGCGGGCATCTTCATGGTGGCCCGCATGTCGCCGCTCTTCGAGTACTCGGATACGGCGCTCTCCTTCGTCCTCGTCATCGGGGCGACGACGGCGTTCTTCATGGGGCTGCTCGGTATCGTCAACAACGACATCAAGCGCGTCATTGCGTACTCGACGCTTTCGCAGCTTGGCTACATGACCGCGGCCCTCGGCGTGTCGGCCTATAGCGCGGCGATCTTCCACCTGATGACCCACGCCTTCTTCAAGGCGCTGCTCTTCCTGGCGGCCGGCTCGGTGATCATCGGCATGCATCACGAGCAGGACATGCGCAAGATGGGCGGGCTCGCCAAGTACATGCCGATCACGGCCGTGACCTGCTGGATCGGCGGGCTGGCGCTGGTGGCGACGCCGTTCTTTTCCGGGTTCTATTCCAAGGACGCCATCATCGAAGCGGTGGGCGCCTCGCACCGCTGGGGCGCGACCTACGCCTACTGGTGCGTGCTGCTCGGCGCGTTCGTCACTTCGCTCTACACGTTCCGGCTGCTCTTCATGACCTTCCATGGCGAGGAGCGCTTCCGGCACGCGGGGGCGGGCCACGAGGCCCACGATCACGAGGGCTCGAAGACGGTGGGGCACGAGGAGGAGCAGCAGGAGCCGAGTGCGGCGGGGCACGCGCCGCAGGACGCTCATGACGGACCGAGCCACGCGCATGCCGGGGCGGCGGCGCATCCGGCGGAGCATGGCCATCACCCGGTTGCGCCGCACGAGAGTCCGTGGGTGGTGACCGTGCCGCTCATCGCGCTCGCGATCCCATCGCTGCTCGTCGGTTACTTCACCGTGGGCCCGGTGCTCTTCGGCAGCTACTTCGGCAGCTCCATCTTCGTGCTGCCGGCGAACGACATCATCGGCGAGATGGCGCGGGAGTTCCACGGTCCGGGACAGCTCGGCTTCCATGGCTTCCTCGGCGCGCCTTTCTGGCTGATGCTCGCGGGCTTCGCCACCGCCTGGGCCTGTTTCCTCTGGAAGCCGTCGCTCGCGGATCAGGCGGCCCGCACCTTCGGCGGGCTGCGCACCGTCCTGATCGAGAAATACTACTTCGACTGGTTCAATGAGAAGGTGATCGCGCCGCTCGCGCGCGGCATCGGTTTCGGTCTGTGGAAGGCGGGCGACCAGGGCCTCATCGACGGCGCCCTGGTCAACGGCTCCGCGGCAACGGTCGGTTGGTTCGGCGGCGTGCTCAGGCGCGTGCAGAACGGTTATCTCTACGCGTACGCCTTCTGGATCGTGATCGGTCTCGCGGCGCTGCTCGGCTGGTTCCTCGCCCGCGGCTGAAGAAAGCACAAGATGCAAGCACATCTGCTCTCCATTCTCATCTGGCTGCCGATCGCCGCCGGCGTCGTCGTGCTCCTTCTCGGGGACCGCCTCATCGTCGCGGCTCGCTGGCTGGCCCTGCTCGCCTCCATCGCGACATTGATCCTGTCGCTGCCGCTGCTCGCGCACTTCGATACGCAGACCGCGGCCTATCAGTTCGTCGAGAAAGCGGCGTGGATTCCGCGCTTCAACGCCTACTATGCCTTGGGGCTCGACGGCATCTCGCTGCCGCTCGTGGTGCTCACCGCGCTGATGACCATCCCGGTGATCATTGCCGCCTGGACGGTGGTGAAGACGCGCGCGGCGCAATACTTCGCGGCCTTCCTCATCATGGAAGGGCTGATGATCGGCGTGTTCTCCGCCACCGATGCGCTGCTCTTCTACTTCTTCTGGGAAGCGATGCTGATCCCGATGTTCCTCATCATCGGCATCTGGGGCGGCCCGCGGCGCGTGTACGCCACGATCAAGTTCTTCCTCTACACCTTCCTCGGCTCGGTCTTCATGCTGGCGGCCCTCATCTACATGTACGTGAAAGCCGGCGACTACTCGATTGCGAGCTTCCAGTCACTGCCGCTGACGCTCGTGGAGCAGCGCTGGATATTCGTCGCCTTCCTCCTCGCCTTCGCCGTGAAGGTACCCATGTGGCCGGTGCACACCTGGCTGCCGGATGCGCACGTGGAGGCGCCGACGGGAGGCTCGGTCATCCTGGCCGCCATCATGCTGAAGATGGGCGGGTACGGCTTCCTGCGCTTCAGTCTGCCGATCACGCCGGATGCCTCCCGTGAGCTCAACCTGCTCGTCATCACGCTCTCGCTGATTGCCGTCATCTACATCGGCTTCGTGGCGATCGTGCAGACCGACATGAAGAAGCTCATCGCCTACTCGTCGATCGCGCACATGGGCTTCGTGACGCTCGGCGCGTTCGTGGTGTACGAGATCGTCCGCACCACCGGCCAGGTGGCGGGCGCGGCGATGGGGATGGACGGGGCCATGGTGCAGATGATCTCGCACGGCCTCATCTCCGGCGCGCTCTTCCTCTGTGTCGGCGTGCTCTACGACCGGGTGCACAGCCGCGAGATCTCCGCCTACGGCGGTGTGATCAACACCATGCCCATCTTCGCCGCCTTCATGGTGATGTTCGCGCTGGCCAACACGGGCCTGCCGGGCACCTCGGGCTTCGTCGGCGAGTTCCTGGTGATCCTCGCCACCTTCAAGGCGAGCTTCTGGTACTCGACGCTCGCCGCCGTGACCCTGATCCTCGGGGCGTGCTACACGCTGTGGCTGGTCAAGCGGGTGCTCTACGGACCCGTCGCCAACGACCACGTCGCGCACCTCACCGATCTCAACGGCCGCGAGTTCGTCGTGCTCGGCATGCTCGCGGTGCTGGTGCTGGCCATCGGCATCTGGCCGCAGCCGCTGCTGAAGATCATGGAACCCTCGATCCATCACCTGGTCGCCCAGGCCGTAGCCACCAAGATTCCGGTGTGATTCGTCTCCAGGACCGAAAAGAATGATGACCGCTTGGCACAGCATGACCCCCGCGATTCCCGAGATCTATCTCGCCTTCGCGGCTTGCGTGGTGTTGCTCTTCGACGTGTTCGTGGGCGTCAAGCGCCCCAGCGCAACGGCGACGCTCACACTGATCGCGATCGTCGTCGGCGCGGCGCTCACCGTGCATTACGCCAACATCGGCTATCACGCGGTGCTCTTCGACGGGATGTACGTCACCGATCCGCTGGCCTTCGTGCTGAAGCTCGCCGGGTTCCTGTTCGTCGCGGTGGCGCTGCTCTATTCGCGCATGTACCTCGAGAACCGGGACATCCTGCGCGGCGAGTACTACGTCCTCACGCTCACTGCGCTGCTTGGCATATTCGTGCTCGTCTCCGCCAACAGCCTGGTTACCGTGTACATCGGCGTGGAGCTGCTCGCGCTTTCGGTCTACGCGATGGTCGCGTTCGATCGGGAGTCGGGCGTCGCAGCCGAATCGGCCATGAAGTACTTCGTGCTGGGCGCGATAGCCTCGGGAACGCTGCTCTACGGCATGTCGATCGTCTACGGGCTCACGGGCACGCTCGATCTCGAGGTGATCGCGACGAAGCTCACGACGCCCGGTAGCCTCGGCGTCGTCCTCGGGCTGGCGTTCATCGTGGTCGCCGTCGCGTTCAAGTTCGGCGCAGTGCCGTTTCATATGTGGCTGCCGGACGTTTACGAGGGCGCCCCCACCAGCGTCACGCTCTTCATCGGCACCGCACCGAAAATCGCTTACTTCGCGTTGATCCTTCGCCTGCTGGCGCACGGACTCGCCGGTACCGCGGCCGACTGGACGCTGATGCTGACACCGCTTGCGGTGCTCACTCTCATCGTCGGCAACGTAGTGGCGATCGTGCAGTCGAACCTGAAGCGCATGCTCGCCTACTCCACGATTGGCCACGTCGGGTTCATCCTCCTCGGATTCGTTGCCGGCACTCCGGGTGGCTACACGGCTTCTCTCTACTACATGCTGGTGTACGTCCTGGTCGCGCTCGGCGCCTTCGGCGTGATCCTGCTCGCCAGCCGCAAGGGCTTCGAGGCGGACAAGCTGGATCATTACAAGGGCCTGTATCAGCGCGATCCGCTGCTCGCGCTGGTCATGATGGTGCTGATGTTCTCCCTGGCAGGCGTGCCGCCTCTGGTCGGCTTCTGGGCGAAGCTCTGGATCATCCAGGCGCTCTGGCAGACGAGTCACCTCGATCTGGTCATCATTGCCGTGGTCACGTCCGTCGTGGGCGCCTTCTACTACCTGCGCGTCGTGAAGCTCATGTACTTCGATGCGCCCCCGGATAACCTGCCGGCGACGCTGCGGCCGCTGGGTCCGCGCTTCGTGATCGGCGTCAATGCCGCGGCCGTGCTGGTGCTCGGCGTCATGCCGGCCCGGCTGCTCGATCTCTGCAGCCGGCTGATTCATTGACGCTCGCGGGCCCGCGGCCCGCTGTACCGGAAACAGAACACCCGCTGCGCCGCTCTGCGCCGGCAGAGAGCACGGTGGCCGTGACCGCGATCCACGGCTAGTCTTGTCTCCATGACGCCCGCCGCCGACGTCGCAGCGCGGTCCCAGGGTGACCGCTTGATCTCCGAACTGGCGACCCGAGTCGGCTCGCTCGGCGTCGAGGTCGCCGACATCGCCGGTCACCTCGAGGATCTGGCCGCGCGTGTCTCGGGGCAGGCGGCGCAGTTCGAGGAGCTGCACCAGGCGACCGAGAAGATGGTCTCGGGAAATCGCGAGATCGATCGCGCCTCGCACGAAGCGCAGCGCGCCGCCTCAGCGGCCGGAGCCGAGATCTCCGAGTCGCGCACTCTCGTCGGCGGTGCGGTCGAGCACATCGGCAGGCTCACGGCCGCGGTCGGACGCATCCAGGAGCGGCTCGCCTCCTTCGCTCCCGTGCTCGAGCAGATCACCGCCGTCGCCACTGCCATCGAGAGCATCGCCAAGCAGACGCGACTCCTCTCTCTCAATGCCGGCATCGAGGCCGCGCGCGCCGGCGAGGCGGGACGCGGATTCGCCGTGGTAGCCGGGGAGGTCAAGAGCCTCGCGGAGGAGACGCGTACGGCCACCGAGCGGATCACCGCCACCGTGCGCTCGCTCGCGGAGCAGATCGACGGCCTCATCGTCGAGGGCGGGGCGGCGGATCAGCACGCTGGCGAGGCTGGACGCGGGGTGCAGCAGGTGCAGGGAGTGATCGTGCGGGCTCATGGAGCCTTCGGCACCGTGAGCCGCGAGATCGATGCGATCGCGCGCTCGGCGACGGGCAATCTCGAGGCGTGCAACGCGACGCTGTCGGAGCTTGGCGGTCTGGCCGAAGGAGTGCAGCTTTCCTCCACCAGCCTCACGCAAGCCGACAAGCGGGTCGAGGGCCTGCTCGAGCTCAGCGAGGGACTGATCGAGCTGATTGCGGTGAGCGGCATCGAGACGGGCGACACGCCCATCATCAGGATGGGGATCGACACCGCGAAACGCATCGGCGAGCTGTTCGATACCGCGATCACCCGCGGCGAGATCACCGAGAAACAGCTTTTCGACGAGCGTTATCGCGAGATCCCGGGCAGCAACCCCAAGCAGTACCTCACCGACTACGTCGAATTCACGGATCGCGTGCTGCCCCCGATTCAGGACCCGTTGCAGCGCTCCGACCCGCGGATCATCTTCTGCGTGGCCTGGGCGAAGGGCGGCTATCTGCCCACCCACAATCCCAACTACCGCCAGCCGCAGGGCCGCGATCCGGTATGGAATGCGGCGCATTGCCGCAACCGCCGGCTCTTCAAGGATCGGGCGGTGCAGAAGGTGGCCCGCAATACCAAGCCCTTCCTGCTGCAGACCTACCGGCGGGACATGGGCGGCGGCAACTTCGTGCTGATGAAGGACCTGTCTTCGCCCATCTGGGTGCGCGGCCGGCACTGGGGCGCCTTCCGTATCGGTTACCGGCACACGTAGCGCGTTGCGCTGTCAGCCGTCGTGCTGTCAGCCAGCGGCGAGCACGATGCCGCTGGCCTCACCGAATCCGACCCGCGGGCTGCCCGGGCGCTCGCACCACGCTCGCAGGATCACCCGATCGCCGTCCTCGAGAAACGTACGCTGCTCGCCTCCTGCCAGGGCGAGCGGCCGCGTGCCCCCCTCCGTGAGCTCGAGCAGCGAGCCGGCTTCCGCCGCCGCCGGACCCGACTGGGTGCCGCTGCCGAGGAGGTCTCCGGGCTCGAGGTTGCAGCCGTTGACCGTGTGGTGCGCCACCATCTGCGCGATCGACCAGTAGCTGTGCCGGAAGTTGGTCCGCGCCAGCCGGTGAGGCGCGGCACCGGCCGCGCGCATGGCGACGGTCTCGAGGCTCACCTCGAGATGCATGTCGAGGGCGCCGCCGGCGCGCAGCTCCGTGCCGTCGAGATAGGGCAGCGGCTGCGGGTCGCCGGCGGGGCGGCTCCACGGCAGCCGGTACGGCGCGAGCGCTTCCAGTGTCACCATCCAGGGAGAGATCGTGGTGGCGAAGCTCTTCGCGAGGAACGGGCCGAGCGGCTGATACTCCCAGGCCTGCAGGTCGCGCGCCGACCAGTCGTTGAGCAGACAGAGGCCGAATACATGCTCCTCGGCCTGCGCGATCGGAATCGGCGAGCCGAGGGAGTTACCGGTGCCGATGAGCACGCCGACCTCGAGCTCGAAGTCGAGCCGCGCGCTCGGGGCGAGCTGCGGCCGCTCGGCGCCGCGCGGCATCACCTGACCGCGCGGCCGGCGCACGGGCTGGCCGGAAACGCCGATCGAGGAAGCGCGGCCGTGATAGGCGATGGGCACCCACTTGTAGTTGGGCAGCAGCGGCTGGTCGGGCCGGAACAGCCGCCCGACCGCGGTCGCGTGATGGATCGACGTGTAGAAATCGGTGTAGTTGCCGATTCTCGCGGGCAGGGTGAATTCCGCCTCGTCCATGGGGACGAGGGCGGTGCCGAGCTCGGTCGCGCGCGGCGCGCCCTCCTGCAGGCACTGCGAGAGGCCGCGGCGCAGGGCGACCCACGCGGGCCGTCCGAGCGAGAGCAGCCGGCTCAGGGAAGGCTCCGCGCATGCCGCCAGCGCCTCGGCGCCGAGGCCGGTGAACGGGCTCAACATGTCGAGCGCGCCCAGGTCGAGGACGCTGTCGCCGATCGCCGCGCCGCAGCGGAAATTCTCACCGCCCCCCGCGCGCCGGAAGACGGCGAGCGGCAGATTCTGGATGGGAAAGTCGCAACCCGGGATGTTGGCGGAGGCCACCCAGCTGCGCAGGCTGGGGTCGTGAGTCGCGTCGCGGGTGGCGCTCATCGGCGAGGCTCCTTCACTCCGTGGCCGCCGCGGCTGGCGGACTGAACCGTTTCGCGAGGCCGCGCCAACAGCCGGCGTAGTCGGGCTGCAGCTGCGGCAGCTCCAGGGCGAGGCGCGTGGGCCGGATCACGCTGCGCGTCTCGAACATGAAGGCCATGGTATCGCCAATACGCTGCGGGCGCGTGGTGTCGGCCTGCGAGGCGCGCTCGAACGTCTCGGCGTCCGGCCCGTGCCCGGTCATGCAGTTGTGCAGCGATGCGCCGCCCGGCTCGAAGCCGCCCGCCTTGGCGTCATAAACTCCATGGATGAGGCCCATGCACTCGCTGGCGACGTTGCGGTGAAACCAGGGCGGCCGGAAGGTGTCCTCCATCGTGAGCCAGCGCGGCGGGAAGATGACGAAGTCGACCGTATCGACGCCCGGGGTGTCGCTCACCGACTGCAGCACCAGGAAGATGGACGGGTCGGGATGATCGTAGCTCACCGAGCCCATGGTGTTGAAACGGCGCAGGTCGTACTTGCACGGCGCATTGTTGCCGTGCCAGGCGACGACATCGAGCGGGGAGTGATCGAGAGTCGCGCTCCAGAGCGCGCCGCCGAGCTTCGCCACCAGCTCCATCTGGCCGTCGCGGTCCTCGTACCAGGCGACCGGCGTCTGAAAATCGCGGGGATTGGCCAGCCCGTTGGCGCCGATGGGGCCGAGGTCGGGCAGGCGCATCGGGGCGCCGAAGCTCTCGCAGACATAACCGCGCGCTTCGCCGTCGGGAAGCTCGACCCGGAAGCGCAGCCCGCGCGGAATCAGCAGCACCTCCTGCGGGGCGGCCTCGAGGATCCCGAGCTCGGTCGCAACCCGCAGCCGCCCGAGCTGCGGCACGATGAGGAGCTCGCCGTCGGCGTCATAAAAGAAACGATCGCGCATCGAGCGGTTGGCCAGGTACCAGTGAATGCCGCAGCCGGCGTGGCTGTCCGGCGAGCCGGTGCCGCCGAGCGTCAGCAGGCCGTCGATGAAGTCGACCGGCTCCCGCGGCAGGGGCGGCGGGCTCCAACGCAGCGGATTCGGGGAGACCGCAAGCGCCTCGAAATGTCCGGCCAGTCGGGGCTGCGGCAAGGGACGGAAGGGACTCTGGATCACGGCCGCGGGCCGGATGCGATAGAGCCAGCTGCGGCGGTTGGCCTGGCGCGGCGCCGTGAAGGCGGTGCCCGAGAACTGCTCGGCGTAAAGACCATAGGGGCAGCGCTGCGGCGAGTTGCGACCCTCGGGCAGGGCGCCGGGCACGGCCTCGGTGGCGAAGTGGTTGCCGAATCCCTGCAGATACTTCAGGGGCGCCGCCGGCGCGCCGCTGCCAGCAGCAATCGCGGTGCTCATCGCTCGCTCACTCCCGGTATGCTTTGCCTGCTATGATGACACAATTAGTTGCGCTCGCAACCATATCGGGGACGGCGGGGTGAGTATGCGGGTTCCGAGCGAGCTCGGGCTCGAGCTCGCGGGCTTCGTGCCCTACCGGCTCAATCGCCTGGCGGTCGGTGTCAGCAATCATCTCTCCGACATCTACCGGGAGCGCTTCGGCCTGGATATACCGGAGTGGCGCGTCATGGCCACCGTTGGCTCGCGGCACGGCTGCACCGCGCAGCACATCGCGGAGAGCACGCGCATGCACAAGACCCGGGTGAGCCGTGCGGTTGCGCATCTGGAGGAGCGCGAGCTGATCGAGCGCGCCTCGAGCGCGGCCGATCGGCGCGAGCGCGAAGTGCGCCTCACCAAGGCCGGGCGGCGCATGTATGCGGAGCTGGTGCCGCTGGTGCTCGAGCGCGAGCGCGAGCTGCTCTCCTGCCTGACGAAGGAGCAGCTGCGCGGCTTTCTCGCCTCCCTGGAGGCGCTCGAGAGCTTCCTGAGACTGCAGGACTAGCGATGGCGACGCAAACGGCTTCCGCGGCGGCCCCGACCGTGCTGGCGCACTCCGCCCTCCTGACTCTGACGGCGACTCCTTCGGACCATGCGCTCGTGCTGCAGGTCGCCCGCGTTGCCGATCACCGGCTGATCGCCGGACCCGGCAGGATGACTGCGACCCTGGACGGGCACAGCGTACCGCTGACGGCGGGGCCGAACGGCACGTATCTTCTCTCGATGGGCGAGCAGAGCGCCGGCGCTCACTCGCTCGAGGTCGTCGTGTCACACGACGGCATCCGCGAGCTCCTCACGGGCACCATCACCGTGCCTCGGCAGCACAGCGCCCTCGACCTGCTGCAAGGCCATGGCATGTTCGCCTGGTGGGTGCTCAACATCGCCGTCGTGCTGATCGCGGTCATGGTCATCTCCCGCCGCACCAGGTCCTGACGGCGTGAAGAGCTATAAACACTACGACCTGATCCTCGGCGCCTACGTGTGCGTGCTGCTCTGCTCGAACATCATCGGGCCGTCCAAGTTCGCCACCGTGCAGGTGCCGCTCTGGGGGCCGGTCACCTTCGGGGCGGGGGTCCTCTTCTTTCCGATCTCGTACATCTTCGGCGACATCCTGACGGAGGTATACGGCTACGCGCGTGACCGGCGTTGTGTATGGGCAGGCTTCGGCGCGCTGCTGTTCGCGGCGGTGATGTCCTATGTGATCGTTCATCTGCCGCCGGCCAGCTTCTGGCAGAGCAAGCAGCCGGCCGTCGAGGCGATGTTCGGTAGCACGCCGCGCATCGTCGCGGCGTCGATGATCGCCTTCTGGTGCGGCTCGTTCGTCAACAGTTACGTACTCGCCCGGATGAAGCTCTGGACCGGCGGCCGGTGGCTGTGGACGCGAATCGTCGGCTCGACACTCTGCGGCGAGCTGGTGGACTCAGCGCTCTTCTACACGATCGCGTTCGCCGGGCCATTGACGCCGGCGGAGCTCTTCACGGTGAGCGCCACGCAATACGTGCTGAAATCGGGCTGGGAGATCGCGATGACGCCGCTGACGTACCGGATCGTCGCGTTCCTGAAGCGTTCGGAACAGGAGGATTACTTCGACCGCGACACCGACTTCACGCCGTTCTCGTTCGGCCTGGCGGATACAAGCCTGTCCCGCGCGTTTGCGGGCACTGCAAAATAAAACGGGCGGAGCCGCTAGCGACGGCCCCGCCCGATGTCGGACGAGACTAGCGGCCGATCCGATGGCTGACGCGGTCTTCCTCCGCGTTCAGCCGAGCCTGCTCGCGGGCGGTGATGTGACCTCCGTGCATCGACGCCATCTGCCGCTCCTCCTCGCGGATGCGCTGGTCGGCGGCATGCAGCTTCGCCGCCCGATCGGGGCCGATCCGGCCCTCCCTGACCGCCCGATCGATGCGCGCGTCCTGATCGCGCAGGCGGGCATCCACCTGCGCGCGGCGCGGATGCTGCGCCATCCAGGGAGTCTGGGCCATGACCGGCGCCGCGAAGGACGCCAGCGCCGCGGTCGCCGCTACGGCGCCGAGAACGCTACGAAACGATTTCGACATGAATGAGCCTCCTCTCGAGGATTACTTTCCGATCCGTCTGCTGGTGCGGTTCTCTTCGCGATTGAGCCTGCGCTGCTCAGGCTTGGTGATGTGACCGCCATTCCTCGCGGCCATGCGCCGTTCCTGCGTGCGGATGCGATGATCGGCGGCATGCAGGCGGGCAGCCTTGGCGCGGCTGATCTGGCCGGTTCTGACTTCGTGATGGATGCGCGCATTCTGGTTCGCCAGGCGGCCGTTGACTTCCGCACGGCGCGGGTGCGTCGCCTGCCAGTTGGTCTGCGCCATGGCCGGGGCGGCGAGGCACGCCAGCGAGATCGTGGCCGCGACGGCGGTGAGTAGGGTGCGAAACGGCTTCGACATAATCAGGCTCCTCTCGGCACCATTGCCGGGATTGCATTGAGCCCGACTTGCGGGCTCCTGGACGTTAACAACGTCGCAAGAGAACGCGCGGTTACGATCATTACCAAAAGTTAACGCGCCAACGGGAGGCCTGCGTCACGTTGTCGGGGCGCGGCGACAGGTCTCCCATCGACCGGAGGAACGGATCGTCGGGTGGATCCGCCTGTTGGTATGTCGCCCATGCCAACGCCTCCGTGACTCTTCGGATGTGTTTGGAAGCACTGAGGCTGTTGCGCCAAAACAGACGAAGGGGAGTCACGTCGCAGTGAGAGCGTTGTCACGCGCCCTACCTTGCGTCGAGCCTGGCGTGCGATTTCGCACGTACATATGTACGATATCGCGGTGCAGGCATCCGCCGTCGATCCTCGATCTCATCGTGGGCTGAGCCGCCGCGAGGCGGCGGAGCGCCTGCGAACCGAGGGACCGAACGCGCTGCCGGAGCTCGAGCGGCGCACCTCGCTGCGCATCATCGTCGATGTCGTGCGGGAGCCGATGTTCGCGCTGCTCCTCGGCGCCGGAGTGTTGTACCTGCTGATCGGCAGCCGCGGCGAGGCGCTGGTGCTGTTCGCCTTCGCCTGCTTCTCGGTGGCCATCGCGATCATCCAGGAGGGCAGGAGCGAGCGGGTGCTGGAGGCGCTGCGGGATCTGACCAGTCCGCGGGCGCTCGTCATCCGGGACGGCGAGCAGGTGCGCATCGCCGGCCGGGAAGTCGTGCGCGGCGACCTGCTGGTCCTCGCCGAGGGCGATCGCGTTCCGGCGGATGCCCTGTTGGTGTCAGGGGACGACGTGCAGGCGGATGAGAGCCTGCTCACGGGGGAGTCCGTCCCCGTGCGCAAGCGCCCCGCGGTGCAACTGCTTGCGGACGCCGGGTCGTCCGGTGCCGCTCCCGATACTGCGCCGGGCGGTGACGACCTGCCATTCGTCTTCTCGGGCACGATGATCGTGACGGGAGGCGGCCTTGCGGTCGCGACTGCGACCGGGCCGCGCAGCGAGATCGGCAAGATCGGGCACGCCGTCACCGGGATCACGCCCGAGCCGCCGCGTCTGCAGACGCAAACCCGAGGCTTCGTGACGGGCTTCGCCATCGTCGGACTCTCTTTGAGCGCGGTCGCGGTGTTGCTCTACGGCTTCCTGCGCGGCGCATGGCTGCAGGGACTGCTGGGCGGCATCGCGCTCGGCATGTCGATGCTGCCCGAGGAGTTTCCGCTGGTCCTCACCGTATTCATGGTGATGGGTGCCTGGCGGCTGTCACGCTCGCACGTGTTGACCCGCCGGCCGGCGGCCATCGAGACGCTGGGCGCGGCGACCGTGCTCTGCACCGACAAGACCGGCACGCTGACACGCAATCTCATGTCGGTCGAATGGCTGGAGCGGGACGAGCAATGCGCGGCCGCGGTAACCGGGAATGACGCCGCGGGGGCGTTGCCGCCGAGCCTGCGCGAGCTGCTGCGGACCGCCGTGCTGGCGAGCCGCCCGGAAGCGGTGGACCCGATGGACCGCGCACTGGTGCGGCTGGCGGGCGAGGTCGATGGCAACGCCGATGCATCCGGCGGGGAGCTCGTCCGCGGCTACCCCTGGCTGCCCGAGCTGCCCGCGCTCGTGCAGGTCTGGCGCCTGAAGGATGGCGGGCAGGTCGCCGCGGCGAAGGGCGCGCCGGAGGCGATCGCGACACTTTGTCGCCTCGATGCTCCTGCCGCGCAGGCGTTGCGCGCCAGAGTGGAGGCGCTGGCACACCGCGGGATGCGGGTCCTCGGGGTGGCGGCCGCGCGTCTCGGGAATGACGCGCCACCGGAACGGGCGGCCGACCTGCCGCTGCAATTGGCGGGCCTGATCGGATTCGTCGATCCGCTGCGCGAGGGGATACCGGAGGCGGTGCGCGAGTGCCGCTCCGCGGGCATTCGCGTCGTCATGATCACGGGGGATCATCCCGAGACTGCGCGCGCCATCGCGAAGCAGGCTGGCATCGAGCACGCGACTGTGATGACGGGGCCGGAGCTCGCGCGGCTCGATGACACCACGCTGCGCGCACGCGCGCCGGAGGTGGCAGTCTTCGCACGCATCACCCCGCAGCAGAAACTGCGCATCGTCGCGGCTCTCAAGGCGCGCGGCGAGGTCGTGGCGATGACCGGCGATGGCGTGAACGATGCGCCGGCTCTGCGCTCGGCGCACATCGGTATCGCCATGGGGCAACGCGGGACGGACGTCGCACGCGAAGCTTCCTCGCTGGTGCTGCTCGATGACGATTTCAACTCCATCGTGCGCGCGGTGCGGCTGGGACGGCGCATCTATGACAACCTGGTGAAGGCGGTCGGCTACATCCTCGCCATCCATCTGCCGATCGCGGGTCTGGCGCTGGTGCCGATCGCCATGGGCCGGCCGCTCGTGCTGACGCCGATGCTGATCGCCATCCTCGAGCTCATCATCGATCCGCTCTGCTCGGTGGTGCTGGAGGCGGAGCCCGACGAGCGCGACGTCATGCGGCGGCCGCCCCGGGATCCGCAGAGCGCGCTGCTGTCCCGCCCGCTGCTCCTCTCCGGCTTCCTGCAGGGGGTGCTGGCCATCGCCGCCGTCTGCGGCGTGTTCCTCTACGCAGCGCTCGGGGGCCTGACCGCGGACGCGGTGCGTTCTATGGGGTTCGTGACGCTGGTCTGCGCAAACTACGCCCTGATCTTCGCCAACCGCAGCTTCAGTGCCTCGCCGCTGGCGGGCCTGGCGCGGCCGAATATCTCGCTGTGGATCAGTCTGGCAGCGGCCGGGGGCGCGCTCGGCGCCATATTCTCGGTAGCGCCGCTGCGCAATTTCCTGCACCTCGGCCCTCTGCGCGCCGGTCAGGCCCTGATCTGCATCGTGGCCGGGGCCGTCCTGCTGCTGGCGCTTCAGCTGGTGAAGCTCGCGGTGCGGCGAGGCTCGAGCCACTGATGAGCCCGGCTCGCAGCACCGACCCCAATCCAGCCGGAGCTCTGGGAGCCCCCCGGAGCCCGTCGCAAGTCCCGCCGGGCTGCCGGTCAGCCTGGGAGCGGAACCTGCGTTCTATACTCTCGAGGCGGCCCGAAGGGCGGGCGCGCCGGCCCCGAACGATGGCGGACGGGGCGAGTCCAAAGCAGGTGGTGGACAGCGCATGAGCATCATGGCACGACTGAGGAATGGCAGAGCAGGTTCACGGGCTCCCGCGGCCCCTTCGGCGTCACGGGCGCGAGGCTTCGTTCTGGCGGCGGCGCTCGCGGCTTCGGTCACCCTGGGCGTGACCCCGGCGTTCGCGCAGGATCATGGTTTCCACGGCGGCGGCCATGGACCGGCGATGCATGGCTTCGCCGCGCCCCATGCCCGCTACGCGGTACCCCAGCACTGGGCGGGCATGCACCCGCACTGGGAAGGCGGCCCTCGCGTGGGCTACGTGCGTCCCTGGGGCCCCCACTGGGTCCCGCACTACTGGGGCGGCGGTTACTGGCACGGCGCATTCTGGCCGCACGTTTACCTGGGCTGGGATTTTCCGTGGTTCCTGGCGACGCTACCCGTGGGATGCGTGACCTACTACTGGGGAGGCGTACCGTATTACTACTGGCAGGGCGTCTACTACGCGTGGAACCCTGATTACGGCCAGTACGTGGTGACGGACCCGCCGCCGGTCACCGGTGGTGTGGCCGATGGAGCCGCGGCACCCCCGGCTGGCGCACAGCCCGGCGCCGCGCCGGGGCAGGGCGCCCTGAGCCTCTTCGTCTATCCGAAGAACGGCCAGAGCGAGCAGCAGACGGCCAACGACCGCTACCAGTGTCACGAGTGGGCCGTCGGCCAGACCGGGTTCGATCCGACCAATACGGCCAACGAGACGCAGGCCGCCACGGCGACACCCGAGAACTACAAGCGGGCCATGACGGCCTGTCTCGAGGCGCGCGGCTACAGCGTTCGATAGCGGCATACGACCGAGCCGGGGCGGGACGCGCCGGCTCTCGCCGTGATAGCGTGGGATGAGCTGACCCCACGCCTACTGACAGCCATGCCGCAGCCTGCGCCGCTCGTCTTCCTGTTCGACGTCGACAACACTCTCCTCGATAACGATGCGGTGCAGAGCGATCTGAGCGCCCATCTGGAGCGGGAGTTCGGCCGCGCTTCCCGCGACCGCTACTGGTCCATCTTCGAGGCGTTGCGTGCGGAGCTGGGCTATGCGGATTATCTCGGCGCGCTGCAGCGCTACCGTCTGGAGAATCTGGACGAGCCGCAGCTGCTGCTGATGTCGTCGTTTCTCATCGATTACCCGTTCGCGACCCGCCTGTACCCCGATGCGTTGGAAGTGCTGGCGCACTGCGGCCGGTTCGGGCCGACCGTCATCCTGTCGGATGGCGACGTGGTCTTTCAGCCGCGCAAGGTACGGCGCTCAGGCTTGTGGGATGCCGTCGCGGGCCGCGTGCTGATCTACCTGCACAAGGAGCGGATGCTCGAATCCGTCCAGCGGCGCTATCCGGCAACCCGCTACGTGATGGTGGACGACAAGCTGCGGATCCTGACGGCCATGAAGGCCGCTTGGGGTGCCTCCCTCACGACGGTTTTCCCACGGCAGGGTCACTACGCGCTCGATCCGAAGGAGGCGGCGGCCTACCCCGCCGCCGATGTGACCGTGGAGCGGATCGGAGATCTGCTGGGGTGGCGTCCCTGAGAAGGGCTATTTGCCGCCGGCGGGAGCCTCTGTCTTCACGGAGGGCTCCGCCGCGAGGAGCACGAGCGAGCAGTCCGCGCGCTCGAGCAGCACCGAGGCGACATCTCCAAAGTTGAGCGGCTCGCCGGGTCGCGGGCTCACTCCCATGACCAGCACGTCATGACGTCCTGCGTTGATCTCGCGCAGTATCGCCGTGTCGGCGTCGCGGTGGCTGCGGACGGTGGACCGCACGTTCACCGAGTAGGCGCGCGCGAGTTGCACGATCTCGTCGGTGATCGGATTGTTGGATGAGTCGTCGTCGATGTAGTCCTGCCTGCCGAAGAGCGCGCCGAAACGACGGTGCAAGGGTCGGCGTGCCGAGGCTCGGCCCTCGATGTGCAGCGCGGTGACCGAGCCACGGGAGCCCTGCGCCAGCGCGACGGCGAGCTCAGCGCCGCGGCGCGAGATGCTCGTTCCGGACACCGGCACCAGGATGTTGAGGGGTGTCCGCAGCCTCCCCGAGCGATGCACGCCGCGCGCCAGCACCACCGCGAACGGGCCGGAGAATCCGGCGGCGCTCTGCGCGATCGCCCGGTAGAGCTTCGCGCCGCGCGGGCCCGGCTCGCGGCCGATGAGCAACAGGCCATAGCCCTTGCGGTCCTCGGAGCGGATCGCATCGCTGCCGGGTTGCGGCTCCTCGATCTTCAATGTCAGGTCGAGCGGCTCCGAGCCGCCGTTCTCCGCGCCACCGGACTCGGCCGCTTCGCGAATGACCGCCGTGGTGTGCTCGGCCGCGGCGCTCTCGGTCACGGTCCGCCGCTCGAAATGCAGCGCGGTCGTGGGAATCTGCCGCACGCCGGCGATGAGTCCCGCGAGGCGCGAGGCGAGCTGCCCGCTCGGGCTGGCGTCGGCGGCGAGCAGCAGCCGCTCGACACCGGAGAGAAAGCCGCGTGCCTCGAGGGCCTCGCGCTCGAGTCGCGCGGCTTCCTCCGGCCGCGTCGGCAGGCGCTGCAGCGCCCAGCGCAGCATTGGCGGCATGGCCAGGGTCGTCGCCAGCGCCATGACCACGATGGCGGTGAAGAAGCTCTCATCGACGAGGCCCATCGTGAGCCCGATGGAGGCGATGATCACTTCCGTGGAGCCGCGGGCGTTCATGCCGCAGCCCACCGCGAGCGACTCCGCGCCGGTGAGTCCGGCCAGGCGGCCGCCCAGGAACGCCCCCGAGAATTTGCCCACACTCGCCACGACGATCAGCCCGGCGGTGAGCAACAGCATGTCGGGACGCCCCAGCGCGGCGACGTTGGTGGCGAGTCCCGCGAGACCGAAGAACACCGGCATGAAGAGCGCCACGATCAGGCCCCGCAGCTGCTCCTCGATGTGCCGCGTCAGGATGGGCGACTCGCCGATCAGGACGCCGGCGACGAAGGCGCCGAGCACGGTCTGGACCCCGATCGCCTCGGTCGCCAGCGCCATCGCTCCCATGATCACCAGGATGACGGTGATGACCGGCAGCTCGCTCACGAAGTGATCGTTGGTCCAGCGGATGATGTGGAAGACCAGACGCCGGCCCACCGTGATGCTGAATGCGAGGAATGCGAGAGTGCCGAGCACGCTGCGCGCCACGCCACCGATGTCTATGCTGCCATGTTGGGCGAGGCCGAGCAGGACGGACACGAAGATCCACCCGATGGCATCGTCCATGATGGCAGCGGCCAGGATGACCTGACCGACCGTGCGGCGAACGAAGCCGAGCTCGCGCACCAGGGCGGCCACGATCTTGACCGACGACACCGCGAGCGCCGTCCCGATGAAGAGCGCGAGCAGGAGCCGCTCGCCGGGCTTGACCAGCATCGATGCGGGCAGCAGCTCGATCGCCAGCACGCCGAACGCGAAGGGCAGGGCGATGCCGGTCAGTGACACGTTGAGGGCGGCGCGCCCGCAGGTGCGCATGACCGAGAGGTCCGTCTCCATGCCGGTGAGCAGCAGCAGGAGGAGCACCCCGAGCTGCGCCACCGCCTGCAGCATGGCCTGCTGCGCCGGGGCATGCGGAAAGAGGGCGAGCTCGGCTGCGGGCGAGATGTGGCCGAGGATGGACGGGCCGAGCACGACGCCGGCGAGGAGCTGACCCATGACGGGCGGCTGGCCCCAACGGGAGAGGAGCTCGCCGAGCAACCGCCCGGCGATCAGCAGTACGACGATCTGCGATAAAAAGACGGCGGCCGATGCGCCCAGTTCCGAAGGATGCAAGCCGGTCATCCCGGGTGACCTGTCCTGATCCGGAGTCTAGCGGGCTGCGCGCGCCATGCCATAATTCCAAGCATGCTGCCGGCCGAGATCCCCTCCGCGCCCGCGAGCGCCGCGGGGTCTGCGGCCGCTGCGGCCGCGAAATATGCGGGCGCGACCCTCCTGATCTGTCGCCCGAATACCCGCCTCGGGAACGCCCTGCTGATGACGCCGCTGCTCGAGGAGATCGAGGCCACGCTGCCGCAGGCGCAAGTCGAGGTCCTCACGGCGTGCCCGGCAGCACAGGAGGTGTTCCTGGAATTTCCCTCGGTGCGGCGCGTGCATCAATTGCCGTTCCGCGGCGTTCGCCATCCGCTGCGGCATCTGCTGACGCTGCTCGGTGTCAGGCGCGTCCGCTACGACGTCCTGATCGATCCCTGCCCCAGATCCTGGACGGGCCGCTTCCTGACGCGGCATCTGCCGGCGAGTCTCAAGCTGGGCTTCTCCAGCTCGCGGAAGGACTCGGGCGTCGATATCAGCGTGCCCTTCGAGGGCGCGCCGCCACACATGGGAGATTATCCCGTGTACCTGCTGCGCCGCGGACTGCTCGGCCTCGATGACGACGCTTCCCGCGATGCGCCTCCGAAGCTCAGCATCCGGCTGACCGAGCCGGAGCGGGCCGCCGCCAGAGAGCAGCTGCAGCGCGTTCCCGGTGTGGCGGGCTCAGGCCCGCTGGTGGCGGTGGCGACCCACGCGACCGGCGCGAAGCGCTTCGCCATCGAATGGTGGCATTCCATGATCGCAGGCCTGCGGGCGCGTGTACCCGCCGTCCGCATCATGGAGATCCGGCCCCCCAGCGGAGTCGCTTCGCTGCCGGAGCTTCCCGCTTACTCCTCGCGCCGGGTGCGTCAGGTCGGGGCGTTGCTGGAGGCGGTGGATTGTTTCGTCTGCGCCGATTCCGGACTGATGCATCTCAGCGCGGCCACCGACGCCACGACCGTGGGGCTGTTCAAAGTCACGGAGCCGCGTCTCTACGTACCCCGCCGGGGCGCGAGCTGCGCGGTCAACGCCAGCGACAGTGCGCCGGAGCTCGTCGCCGACCGCGTTGCGCAGTTGCTGGCCCGCGCTCGCTGACCAGACGCCGGCGCGACCGTCTGGATCGGCTAAGCCACCACTTCCACCCAGCCGGTCAGCAGCGATGCCCGATCCGCACTGGGCCCCACGAGGATCTCGACCGTTCCCGGCTCGAGAGCCGGGGCGAGATCGGGACCTCGGGAACGCAGCTCCGCCATCGGCAGATGCAATGTCAGTGTGCCGTGCGCGCCAGGATCGAGCGTTATCTTGCCGACGCCGTGCAGCTCGAGAGTGGGAGGTGCGACTTGCGACTTCAGGCGCCGCGTGAACAGGAACAGGGTCTCCTCGGCTCGGCGACCGCCACGATTCTCCACATCGATACAAACCTCCACGGCGTCCGAAGCGGCAGCGGATTGCGGCGTCACGCGCAGGTTGCCCAGCACGCAGTGGCCATAGGTGAGGCCATGTCCGAAAGGGAAGAGCGGCTCGTTGGACTCGTCGATGTACCGGCTCGAGAAAGGGCCGGTCGGATCGGTGGGCCGGCCGCCGCTGCGCTGGCCGAAAAAGAGCGGAATCTGCCCCACCGCGCGCGGCCAGGTGATCGGTGTTCGGCCGCTCGGAGAGATCCTGCCCGTCAGGATGTCCGCGACCGCATGGCCGGCCTCGCAGCCGGGAAACCAGGCGGCGACCAGCGCGTCTGCGCGCTCGGCCAGCCAGGGAACGATCAGCGGCCGTCCGCAGAAGAGGACGGCCGCGACCTGTATTGCTCTTGCGCCGGCACGCTGCAACACCGCCTCCGCCAGCTCCCGCTGGCGCCCGGGCAGACCCGGGTGCGCGCGCGATGCAGCCTCGCCGCTCATCGTCGCCGCCTCGCCGAGACACAGGATCACAGCGTCCGCCCGGTCACAGAGCTCGAGGGCGGCCGCAATGCCGCTCTCGTCACAGCCGCTGATGTCGACGCCGCTCGCGTGCAGGATCTCGGTCTGCGGCAACGCCGCACGCATTCCACCAAGGACGCCGACTTGTCCTTCGGGCTGTGCAGCACACCACCAGGGGCCGCGCATCTCGGCCGGCGCATCGGCCAGGGGTCCGATGAGCGCGAGTCGCCGTATGCCATTGTGGAGCGGCAATGCGCCATTGCGGTTGGTCAGCAGTACGATCGAGCGCGCACCGATATCCCGGGCGAGGCGGCGCCGCTCGATGAGCGCGGCGGCGTCCTCCGGCGTCGCGCCGCGGACGTAGGGATCATCGAAGAGACCCAGCCGTGCCTTCAGCGCCAGCACCCTGCGCACGCACTCGTCGATCGCGGCCGCGCTCACCAGACCGCGCTCGAGCGCGACCGGCAGCCCCTGAAGATAGGCACCCGACACCATGTCGATGTCGACTCCGGCCCGCAGGGCCAGGGTGGCCGCCTCGACCAGGTCGGCGGCGACGCCGTGTTGGATCAGCTCGGCGATGGCGTTGTAGTCGCTGACCAGCACGCCGTCGAAGCCGAGCTCCTGGCGCAGGCGGCCGCGCAGCATGCCGACGTGCGCGGTCATCGGTATTCCCGCGAGGTCCGTGAATGCGGGCATCACGGCTGCAACGCCGGAGTTGACGGCCGTGGCGAATGGCGGCATGTAAACGTCGAGCAGAGTTCGATCGGAGACGTCCACCGAGGCGTACTCGCGCCCGGCCGTCACCGCCCCGTAAGCGCAGAAGTGCTTGGCCACGGCCGCGACCGAATCCGCCGCCGCCAGGTCGGCGCCCTGGATGCCGCGCACCTTGGCCTCGGCGAGCCGCCGCCCCACCCAGACGGACTCACCTGGCCCTTCGACGGTACGTCCCCACCGCGGCTCCCGGGACACGTCGAGCATCGGCGCGAACGCCATGTTGATGCCGTCCGCCGCAGCTTCCCGGGCCGCTTCGCGCGCCGTCAGCGCCCAGGCATCGGGGTCGAACAGCGCGGCCTCGGCCAGCGGCACCGGAAAAAGCGTGCGGTGTCCATGGATGACATCCAGCCCGATGAGGAGCGGGATTCCCAGCCGGGACTCCTCGACTGCGATGCGCTGCATTTCGCGGGCGGCGCCGGCCCCGATAAGATTGAGGAGATTACCGATCCTGCCGGATCGGATATCGTCGAGGGAATGGCCGGTGATCACCGGTCCGGTCACGGTGTGGCCGGCGGCCATCATGGTGAGCTGACCGAGCTTCTCGGTCAGCGTCATCCGCCCGAGGAGCGAATCGATGCGCCGTGCGTCTTGCGGTTTCAGTGGCCTCATGAGGTGTTCCGGTTGCGGATGAAGGCGAACGGCCCGGTACGATGAGCACGATGATAGATCGCGCCGACGACAGCAGCGACAGCCATGCGGCTGAGACCGAGGCTGCCCACTCGGGACTGGTGCCGCAGCTCAGCATGGTGGTGCGGGCGCTGCTCGCCTCGCCGGCGGGCAAGTCGCTCATCGTGCTCATGGCGGCGGTCTTCATCGTGATCGTCGCCACCGCCTATGGACAGGTGCGCCTCAACAGCTGGAACCAGCCCTTCTACGACGCCCTGACGCGGCGCGATTTCCGCGATTTCCTCTTCCAGCTCGGGATGTTCTTCATCATCGCCGGCAGCCTCCTGGTCCTCAACGTGGCGCAGCGCTGGCTGGTGGAGGCGTTGAAGGTGAAGCTGCGGGAAGGTCTGGTGGGAGATCTCATCCGCGACTGGATGAGCCCGCGGCGCGCCTTCTGGCTCGCCAACGCCGGGCCGATGGGGGTCAATCCGGATCAGCGGATGCACGAGGATGCGCGTCACCTCTGCGAGCTGTCGGCGGACCTCGGCACGCAGCTGCTGCAGGCCACGGTTCTTCTGGTCACCTTCATCGGCATCCTCTGGGTGCTCTCGCGGGGATTCGCGCTGACCATCGGCGGCCACGAGATTCCCGTTCCCGGCTACATGGTGTGGGCCGCGATCCTGTACGCGGGAATCGGCTCGCTCCTCTCCTACTGGGTGGGCGGGAGCCTCATCGGCCGCAACGCCGAGCGCTACTCGCGCGAGGCGGACCTGCGTTTCGCGCTCGTGCGCGTCAACGAGCACCTGGACGGCATCACCCTGGCTGCCGGCGAGGACGGCGAGCGGCGGCGGCTGGAGGGCAGCCTGGAGGCGGTGCTGCAGGCCACCTGGCGCCTGGTCACGGGACTCACCAATCTCACCTGGATCACGGCCGGCTTTGGCTGGGTGATGATCGTCGCGCCGATCCTGGTCGCGGCGCCGCTCTACTTCGCCGGCAGGCTCTCCTTCGGCGGCATGATGATGGCCGCGGCCGCCTTCACCCAGGCGCAGTCCTCGCTGCGCTGGTTCGTCGACAACTTCAGTCAGATCGCGGACTGGCGGGCGACGCTTCTCAGGGTGGCCAACTTCCGCCGCGCCGTCGTCACGACGGACGTCAAGCACGAAGTCGAGAGTCACATCACCTACGAGGAAGGCGCGGCGGGCCGGGTGGTCATCGAAGGCCTGGAGGTCTCGTCGCCGGCCGGGCGCGACATGCTGCGGGAAAGGATGGTGGAAGTGCAGGCCGGCGAGCGGCTGCTCATCGTCGGTGAGCCTGGAACCAACAAGACGCTGTTGTTCCGTGCCCTCGCGGGCCTCTGGCCGCTCGGCACCGGCCGGATCGTGATGCCCGCCGGCGAGCAGATCCTCTACTTCCCGCGCGGCACACCTTACCTGCCGCAAGGCTCGCTGCGCGAAGTCCTGGCGTATCCCCTGAGTCCCGAAGGCTTCGACGCGGATGCGTGCGCGCAGGCGCTGCGCCGCCTCGGTCTCGAGCGGCTGGTGCCGCTCCTCGAAGTGTCGCGGCGTTGGGACCGCGAGCTGAGCGAGGACGAGCAGCTGGGGCTCGCCTTCGCCCGCGTGCTGTTGCAGGCGCCGGCGTGGCTGCTCATCGACGATGTGTTCGGGTCGCTCGACGGCGATACCCTGGAGCGGGTCATCGAGGTCTTTGGCGAGGAGCTTGCGCATACCGCCGTCATCCACATCGGCGGCGCGCAGGCGCGCGACCCGCTGTTCGCCCGCGTGGTTCATCTGGTCAAGTGTCCCGGAGGAAGGAGTTGAGCGCCGTGTCCGATACCGCCCGATCCGAGGAGATGAGCCCCGCGCGGCTCGCCACGCTGAGCGATGAGGACCTGCTCGAGCGCGTGCAGCGGCAGACTTTCCGGTTCTTCTGGGAGGCCGCGCACCCGGTGAGCGGCCTCGTGCCGGACCGGCGTCCCGCCGGCAAGGGGCAGGGCGATGATCTCACGACCACCGGCGGCTCGGGGTTCGCGCTCATGGCGCTGGTGGTCGCGGTCGAGCGTCGCTGGATCACGCGCGAGCAGGCGCTCGAGCGGCTGGGGAGGATGCTGGAGGTCCTCAGCCGCGCCACGTGCTATCACGGTGCGTTGCCGCATTTCCTCGACGGCCGCACCGGCGCCACGCTGCCCTTCTCACGCAAGGATGACGGCGGCGACCTGGTGGAGACGGCGTTTCTGTGCATGGGGCTGCTCACGGTACGGCAGTACTTCGACCGCGACACGCCGGTCGAGACCCGGCTGCGGAACATGATCACGTGGATATGGGAGGAGGTCGAGTGGGACTGGTACGCGCGCGGTACCCGCGGCGTCCTCTACTGGCACTGGAGTCCCAACAACGGCTGGGCGCTGGAGCACGAGATCCGGGGCTGGAACGAGTGCCTGATCACCTATGTGCTCGCCGCCGGCGCGCCGCGGTATCCGATCGACCCCCACGTCTATCACCGCGGATTCGCCACGGGGCGGGACTTCATCAACGGCAGGAGCTGGTCCGGCATCGAGCTGCCGCTCGGCCCGGCGTATGGGGGGCCGCTTTTTTTCGCGCATTACTCGTTCTGCGGCCTCGACCCGCGCGGTCTCGAGGACCGCTACGCGAGCTACTGGGAGCAGAACCTGCGGCACGTGCGCATCAATCACGGCCACTGCGTCGCCAATCCCAATCATCATCGCGCGTACGGCGAGAGCTGTTGGGGCCTGACGGCAAGCGACGATCCCGACGGATATGCGGTGCATGCGCCGGACAACGACAACGGCACGATCGCCCCGACGGCGGCGCTCTCGAGCTTTCCGTACGCGCCGGCGGAGGCGATGCGCGCGCTGCGGCATTTTCTCGGCACCTTCGGCGAGCGGATCTGGCGCCGCCACGGCTTCGTCGATGCCTTCTGTCCGCAGCGCGACTGGTACGCCGATACTCACCTGGCGATCGACCAGGGACCCATCATCCTGATGATCGAGAACTTCCGCTCGGGGCTGCTGTGGAAGCTCTTCATGGGCGCGCCCGAAGTGCGCACCGGGCTGCGCCGGCTCGGGTTCTCCAGCCCGCATCTTCCAGGGTGAGGACGACACCGGTGGAGCCGCTCGCAACCTGGATCGACCGCCAGTCCGCGCACGCCGCGCGGCAGATGTTGCGCAGCATCTCACCCGTTGGCATCATCAAGACCCGTCCGGGGTTCGACCAGACGATCCGTCCGCTGCCGGGCGCGGTGGTCGCCTCGCCGGTGCCGGCCAGCTACGATCCGGATCCGGATTACTTCTTTCACTGGTACCGCGATTCCGCGGTGGTGATCGATGCCCTGCGGCTCCTGCATGATGACGGCCAGGTGGGCGCCGAGGCGCCGCGGCTCTTCGGGGAGTTCGTCCGCTTCAGCGCGGCGCTCGCCCGGCTCGACGGGCGCACGCTGGCCGCCGACTCGCAGACATGGCGGGCGCGCGTGGCACCCGACTTCGTCCAGTTCCTGCGGCCTGACACCGAGCTGCGGCGCGTGCATGGCGAGGCGATCGCCGCCGAGACCCGTGTCAACCCGGACGGCACCCTCGATATTTCCAAGTGGGGACGGCCGCAGAATGACGGGCCGCCGTTGCGCGCGCTCACCGTCCTGCGGTGGATGCATGGCGGATCCCTCGACGCGGAGGTCATTGCGACGTGCGCCTCGCTGTTGCGCGCGGACCTGCGCTTCACGCGCGAGCACTGGAAAGAGCCGTGCTACGACATCTGGGAAGAGGAGCGGGGGTTGCATTACTTCACCCTGCGTGTCAGCGCCCAGGCGCTCGATGACGGCGCCGATTGGCTCGACGCGCAAGGAGAGGCGGCGCACGCGCGCGAGTGTCGCGCGCAAAGCGGCACCATCCGGCAGGCGCTCGACGGTTACTGGCTGGCGGACCGGGGCTACTACCGCTCGCGGGTGCTCGAATCGGGTGAGCCTTCGGCGAAGGAGCTCGACATCGCGGTGATTTTCGCTGCCCTGCAGGCCGGCTACGACTCCGCGGCCCACTCGGTGTGCGATCCGCGAATCCACGCGACGCTCGGCGTACTCGACACCGTGTTCGAGGCCGACTACCCCATCAACCATGGCCGCCCCGCCGGTCGTGGGCCGGCGCTTGGGCGTTACCGCGGCGACCGCTATTATTCCGGCGGCGCCTACTACTTCTCGACGCTGGCGGCCGCCGAGCTCTGCTTTCGCGCCGCCGGGCAGGGAGCCGGACGCGAAGCGCTGCTCGCGCGGGCTGACCGCTACCTCGAGACGGTTCGCGCCTTCACCCCCGAAAGCGGCGACATGTCGGAACAGTTCGATCAGCGCACCGGCGAGCAGACCTCGGCCAAGCACCTCGCCTGGAGCTACGCGGCCTTCATTTCCTGCGCCGCGGCACGGCGCGCGGCGGTCAGCCGCCAAGGGGGCCCGGGCAGTTGCCCGGGTCCGGCTCCCTAGGCCGCGCCCGCATGCGCAGAGCCTCAGGCATCGCCCTTCTGCTCGTGTTGCTGCCACGGCTGGCGGCGGCGCAGAGCCTGGAGTTTCACCCGCCGGCATCGGTCTACGACGCGACCACACCGGCGGTGATGCGCGATCTGGCCTCGCGCATCATTCCGGTGTACCGCAGCGACAGCCACGAGCAATACCTCGCCAACATGTCGGCGCTGCAGCTCGTGGCCGGCAGCTTCGAGCCCGCCTACTCGGCGCGCCTCGAGCTGCAGAGTCTGCGCGGCGGCAGCCGCGGCCGCCCGCCGGCGGATCGCGCCCTGGTCTACGATCTGTACGCGCATGCGAAAGCGCTGCAGGCGCAGTACCGGCTGCCCTTTGCGCAGGCGTTCGACCTCGCGTTCTGGGAAACGATCCCGATCTTCGACAACCTCGACGGTTACCGCGTCGAATCGTGGCTCGAGGAGCCGCCCGCCGCGTATGCGGCGGCGCTGCAGGCCAGCTTCGACCGGCTGCGCGACCGCGGCCGCATCAGTCAGAGCGAGGCGCTCGGGCTCATCTGGCAGTACCTCGCCTTCGACGCCTACCGCAGCTTCAGCGCCATAGCCGCCGGTCTCATCTCGCTCGATGAGGACCGCCGCTACGTCATTCAGGACGATGTCATGATCGATGTACGGGGGCGCGGCAAGGTGCCGGCGCTCCTCGTTCGTCCGCGCAGCGCCAGCGGACTGCTGCCGACGCTGCTCGAATATCGCATCACTCCGGGCGGCCTCGATGATGCGATCGCGGCGGCTGCGTACGGCTTCGCGGGCATGGTGGCGTTCACACCCCGCGTGCGCGCGGGCCGTCACGCCTGGCAGGTGGTGCCTTTCGAGGGCGAGGGAGAGCGCGCCGCCGCGGTGATCGGCTGGATCGCCAAGCAGCCCTGGAGCGCTGCGCAGGTCGGCATGTTCGGCGATGGGTACAGCGGCTTCGTCGCCTGGGCGACGATGAAACGGCCGCCGCCGCAGCTCAAGGCGGTGGCGACCCGCGATGCGATGGCGCCGGGCGTCAACTTTCCGATGGACGGCGGCATCGGGCTGAACGATGCGTACTGTTGGTTGCAGAGCGTCGAGACGGAGCGCGCCGAGAGCAACGCCGCGCAGGGATCCGCCGCCGGCGCGACAGCGCCGGCCGACCCGGTCGCCGGCACGGCGGCCACGCCGGGGCAATCGGACCCGGGCACCGGACCCCAACCCGCGCCGGGCAGCAAAGATTGGTGCCGGGCGCTCGATGCGAAGTGGTATGCGAGCGGCAAGCCCTTCCGCGATCTGCCGCGGCTCGCGCATCGTCCCAGCGAGATCTTCAGCCGCTGGCTGCAGCATCCGGCCTATGACGAGTACTGGCGCCGTCTGGTCCCCTCGGCGCAGGAGCTCGCCCACCTCGATATCCCCATCCTGTCGTTGACGGGTTACTACTCGCCGGGTGAGGCAGGGACGCTCTTCTACTTCCTGCAACACTACGCGCACGATCCGCACGCGGACCAGATTCTGCTCGCCGGTCCCTACGATTCGCAGGAGATGCGCCAGGGGAGGGCGCAGGACACCGTGCGCGACTATCGTACGGATCCCGCGGCGGTCATCGATCTGCGCGGGCTCGAGCTGCAGTGGTTTGCGTACCTGTTCCTCAATGGCAGCAAGCCGGCGCTGCTCGCGGATCGCGTCAATCTCGAAGTTATGGGCGCGAATGACTGGCAGCACGCCGCCGCGCTGGATGGCCTCTCCAAGGATCGGGTGCGGCTCTATCTCGCGCCGGAACCGGACGGCGGTGCGGGACGACTCACTCCACGCGAGCCGCCTGGCCACGCCGCCATCCATCTCACGATCAACCTCGGCCGCCGTCAGGAAGAGGGCGAGACGCCGCCGCGCAGCTTTCTGAGCAGCAGCGTGCCGGTGGAGAACGGGTTCGCTTTCGTGAGCGGCCCGCTGCCGGAAGGCCTGCAGATCGCCGGCCGGTTCAGCGGCCGGCTGCGCCTGAAAACCAACAAACATGACCTGGATCTCACCGTCGCGCTGTACGAGCTGCTGCCGGACGGCAACTACTTCCACCTGTTCGCGCCGGCGGAGGAGTTTCGCGCCAGCTATCTGCACGATCCCGCGCACCGGCGGCTGCTCGCCCCGGGCACGGCGCAGTGGCTGGCCTTCACCAGCCGGCGGATCACGGCCGTGCGCGTCGAGTCGGGCGCGCGCCTGGTGATGGTGTTGCGGGTGAGCAGGCTCCCGGACCGCGAAATCAATTACGGCTCGGGCAGGACCGTGAGCGCCGACTCGATCGCATCGGCACGCACGCCGGTGCGGCTCGACCTGCTGCGCGGCAGTTACCTCGAGCTGCCCATCACCGAGCAAGCTGAGCCGCAGAATACCGTCGCCCCTCCCTGACAGGGAACCTTGCCCGGCGGCGGGGCGTTGGCCTGGACAGGTAATGTTGTGGCCTGAAGGGCCGAGGAGACGCTTATGATGACTGCGGCAAAGGCGGGGTGGCTCACGGCCTCGCTCATGGCGGTGGCGCTGACCGGCTGCGCGACGACACCACATGGAGGCCTCGATCGCTCCGCCGACAGACTGGATCGGAATGCACAGGCGTTCGCACAGGACGCGGATCAGGCGCCGCACGGCTACTCGGAGAATACGGGCTACACGGAAGACGCGCGCGACTTCGCCGATCGGGCGCACGAGTTCCGCCGCGCGGTGGAAGAAAACGGTGCTGACAATCGTGATGTCAGGGCGTCTTTCGATGACCTCTCACGCAGCTATCATGCCCTCCGGGACGACGTGGAGCGCTCGGGTGATGAGGAAGCGAGGCGCGACATGCAGCCTGTGACCCAGGCCTATCTGGACGTCGAGGATGACATGGGCGGCGCCGGCAGCCGCTACTCCGACGCCGACGATCGCGGACCGGGCTGACCGACCCCGGCGGCTGCGCTAGCATAGGGGCATGGCACGCGCCCGCCCCGACAGCATCCGCATCATCGATTCGCACACGGGCGGTGAGCCGACGCGGCTCGTGCTCGAGGGAGGGCCGCAGCTCGGTGAAGGACCGCTGGCGCAGCGGCTGAGCCGCTTTCGGGAGCAGCACGACCGGTACCGCCGAGCGATCGTGAACGAGCCTCGCGGCTCGGACACGATCGTCGGCGCGCTGCTCTGCCGGCCTCATCGCCCCGACTGTCAGGCCGGGGTCATCTTCTTCAACAATGTCGGCTATCTGGGGATGTGCGGGCACGGCACCATCGGCCTGGTCGCGTCGCTGGCGGCCATGGGCAGATGCCAGCCCGGGCCCATTCGCATCGATACGCCGGTCGGTCCCGTGGATGCGCGCCTGCACGAGGACGGGCGCATCGATGTCGCGAATGTCACGAGCTTTCGCAAGGCGCGCCAGACGGCCGTGTCCCTGGCGGGCAGCGGTGAGATCCGCGGCGACGTGGCCTGGGGCGGCAACTGGTTCTTCCTGACGGAAGCGCACCCTCTCGAGATCGCTCTCGACAACCTCGAGAGCCTGACGAGCTTCGCCGCCCGGCTGCGCCGCGCGGTCAACGAGCAGGGTTTCCCCCAGGTCGATCACGTCGAGCTCTTCGGCCCGGCGTCGGGCGATGCGAGCAGCCGCAACTTCGTGCTCTGTCCCGGCGGCGCCTATGACCGCTCGCCCTGCGGCACGGGCACCAGCGCCAAGCTCGCCTGCCTGGCGGCGGACGGCAAGCTCGCGGAAGGGGAGCCGTGGGTGCAGCAGAGCCTCATCGGCAGCACTTTCACCGCACGCTACCGCTGGCAGGACCGCGGCAAGGGCGAGATCCTGCCGACCATCACGGGAACCGCGCACGTGACCGCGGAGTCGGTCCTGCGCCTCGATCCCGAGGATCCCTTCTGCTGGGGAATCGTGCCCGGCTGATGCGCGCGCTCATCATCCCCGTCACACCGTTCCAACAGAACTGCTCGCTCATCTGGGACGAGGAGAGCCGTCGCGCGGCGGTGGTGGATCCCGGCGGCGACCTCGACCGGGTGCTCGCCGAATCCGACCAGCGGGGCCTGACCCTGGAGAAGATCCTCCTCACCCATGCGCATCTGGACCACTGTGCCGCCACCGCGCAGCTCGCGCGCACGCGCGCACTGCCGGTCGAGGGGCCGCAGCAGGAGGATCGGTTCTGGATCGAGGCGCTGCCGGAGGTGGCGCAGCAGTTCGGCTTTCCGCCGGCGCAATCCTTCGAGCCCGACAGATGGCTCGAGCATGGCGATCGCGTCACGGTGGGCGCACAGACGCTGAATGTGCTGCATTGCCCCGGACATACGCCCGGTCACGTCGTCTTCTTTCATCCGGGCGAGCGCTGCGCGTGGGTGGGGGATGTGCTCTTCGCCGGCTCCATCGGCCGCACCGACTTTCCGCGCGGCAACCATGAGGCCCTGATCAGGTCCATCCGCGAGCGGCTGTTCCCGCTCGGGGATGACGTGCGCTTTGTGCCCGGACATGGCGCGATGTCCACCTTCGGGGCCGAGCGCAAAACCAATCCCTTCGTCGCGGACCGGTTGTTCGCGCGCAATTGAGGGCAGAATCACATGACAAAATCGTCTGGAACGATTTTGGACGGCGGCAGCCGGCCCAAAGGGCGTGCCGCAGGGACGGCGCCGCGCAACGGTGCACAGCTGCTGGTGTCGGCCCTGGAGAAGGAGGGAGTCAGGCGGATATTCGGCGTTCCCGGGGAGGAGAACCTCGACGTCGTCGAGGCATTGCGCCGCTCCAGCATCGAGTTGGTGTTGACGCGCCACGAGCAGGCGGCTGCGTTCATGGCCGCTACGCATGGCCGCCTGACCGGCGAGGCTGGCGTGTGTCTCGCGACGCTCGGTCCTGGGGCGCTGAACCTGACGACCGGTGCCGCGTACGCGCAGCTCGGCGCCATGCCGATGGTCATGCTGACCGGTCAGAAAGGCATCCTCAGCCGCAAGCAGGCGCGCTTTCAGATAGTCGATATCGTCTCGACGATGACGCCGCTCACCAAGATGGCGCACCGGATCGTCGGCACGGCGACGATCCCGTCGCTGGTGCGGGAGGCATTCCGGGTCGCGCAGCAGGAGCGTCCGGGACCGGTGCACCTGGAACTGCCGGAGGATGTTGCCGCGGAAGATGCGCCCGACGTCGCGCTGGTCGCGCCCCATCCGACAGCCCTGCCGGTCGCGCAGCCGGCGGCGCTCGATCGGGCTGCGGAGCTCATCCGCGGTGCGCAGTATCCGCTGGTGATGCTGGGCGCGGCGGCGAGCCGGCCGCGCCTCGCCGATGCCCTGTCGCATTTCGTCAGGCGGGTGCAGATCCCGTTCTTCAACACGCAAATGGGCAAAGGCTCGGTGTCGGGCGGCTCGGGCCTCTACATGGGCACGGCGGCGCTTTCGGCGCGCGACTACATTCATCAGGCGATCGACCGCGCCGACCTGATCGTCTCGATCGGCCATGACACCGTGGAGAAGCCGCCGTTCCTCATGGGACCGGGTGGGCCGACCGTCCTGCATGTCGGATACCTTCCCGCGACGGTGGAGGAAGTCTATTTTCCGCATGCGGAGCTGATAGGCGACATCGGGCCCAGCCTCGCTCTGCTCGCGGACCGGCTCGAAGGGAGGCTGCCGCGGGCGGACGCTTTGCTGCCGCTGCGCGAGCGTATTCTCGCGCGCGTCGCGGAGCGGGCGACGGAACGCCGTTATCCTCTGACGCCGCAACGCATCGTGCACGATGTGCGTCAGGTGATGCCTGAGGATGGAATCGTGTGCCTCGATAACGGCATGTACAAGATCTGGTTCGCCCGCAACTACCGCACGCGCGTTGCCAATACGCTCCTCCTCGACAACGCGCTCGCGACCATGGGCGCAGGGCTGCCCTCGGCCATGATGGCATCGATGCTCAACCCGGATCGCCGGGTGCTCGCCGTCTGCGGCGACGGCGGTTTCATGATGAGCTCGCAGGAGCTCGAGACGGCGGTGCGTCTCGGGCTCAATCTGGTCGTCCTCATCCTGGAGGACAACGCCTACGGCATGATCCGCTGGAAACAGGCGGCCGACGGATTCCCCGATTTTGGCATGACGTTCGGCAATCCGGACTTCGTCACGTATGCCAAGGCCTACGGGATGAAGGGCACGCGCGTCGCGGATGCCGACGGCCTCGCGCCGGCGCTCGAGGCTGCGTTCGCGGCCGGGGGCATGCATCTCGTCGCGGTGCCGGTGGATTATTCGGAAAACATGCGTGTGCTGGTGGAGGAGCTCGCGAGCATCCGCGAGTGAGACCCTGGCCCGCCAAGCCCGCGCTGCTGGTGGAAGTCTGCTGCGACCCGCTGGGAAAGCTCATCCCCAAGCGGCCGCGATGATATGCTCGGCGATGTTGACGCTCCCAAGGAGAGAAGAACATGAAGAACGGGATCCTGTCGCTCGCGGCCGCCGCGGTACTCGCCGCCCCGCTCGCGCATGCCAGAACGGTGACCTACGATCTGACCGTGAATGGCGGCTCCACTGGCCCGCTCGCCAACGTGACTTCATCGGGATACATCACCTTCGACAGCGAAATCATTCCTGCTGGCGGCGGCACCCTCGTCGACACCGGACTCCTGAGCGGTCTCTCGTTGCAGTGGGATGGCTTCTCTTACGACCAGACCACGGCCAACACGGGGTGGCTGTCCTTCGATGCGAGCGGGGCACTGACCGGAGAGGGATTCGGGGCCTTCTGCTCGCCTGGTACCTGCACGGTGTTCAGCACCGTGCCCGATTGGTTCGTCGCCGCGGCGCACATCGGCAACGGGCCGGTCACCTGTCCGTGCGGCGGTTTCGTGTACGCCACCGGCGATGGCCAGCTCTATGACGGCAGCGCCAACATGAACGAAGTGGCGGCCGCCCCCGAGATCGATCCGGCCACGGCGGCGAGCGGATTGACGCTGCTGCTGGGCGCACTGGCGGTTCTGCGCCGCCGCCACCGGCTGCGATAGACTTGCCGCCGGGCAGATCCTGCCCATCGCGACGGAGGGGTGCTCGGCGTGGCCACTCGTACCGGCCTGTCGGCCTGCATCATCACGCATAACGAGGCCGACCGCATCGAGGCCTGCGTGCGCTCGGCCGCTTTCTGTGACGAGGTCGTCGTCGTCGACTCGCACTCCACGGACGACACCCGGCAGCGTGCCGCGGCGCTCGGCGCGCGGGTGATCGAGCGCGACTGGCCCGGCTATCGTTCGCAGAAGCAGTTTGCGGTGGACGCTGCGCACAACGACTGGGTGCTCTGTCTGGATGCCGACGAGCGGGTGAGCGAGGAGCTGCGGGCGGAGATCGAGAGCTGGCGCGAGCGCGGGTTCGCCGATCATGCCGGCTGGTCGCTGCCGCGGATCACCGACTATTTCGGCAGGTTCCTCCGCCATGGGAACGCCTATCCGGATCGGCTGGTACGGCTCTTCGACCGCCGCCGCGGCGGCTGGGTGGGGCTCGAGATCCATGAGAACACGCGTGTCGCGGGGCCTGTGGGCATGCTGAAGGGTCACCTGGAGCATTACGCCTACCGCAGCCTCTCCGACCACGAGCGCCGCATGCAACGCTATGCCGAGCTGATGGGACAGGCGCTGTACGCAGCGGGCAAGCGCTGTGGCCTCGGCAAGGTGCTGTTCAACCCGCAGTGGCGCTTTTTCCGCGGCTACGTGCTCAGGCTCGGCTTTCTCGACGGCTGGCGCGGCCTGGTCTTCGCGCTCATCGAATCGAATTACGTGCGGCGCAAATATCTCCATCTTTACATCCGTTCGCGTGGCCTCCCGAGCTGACCCGCCAGGAAGTAGAATCGCACCGTCTCCGATCCAGCGTGCCGCCGAACAGGAGCCGCCCATGGCCTTGACGATCACGGTGAATGGCAGAAAGCGAGTCGTCGCGGCGCCAGCCGATACGCCCCTCCTCTGGGTACTGCGCGATGAGCTCGATCTCAAGGGCACGAAATTCGGCTGCGGCATGTCCTTCTGTGGTGCCTGCACGGTGCACATCGACGGTGTGCCCACACGCTCCTGCATCACGCCGGTATCGCGCGTCGGCAACGCCTCAATAGTGACGATAGAAGGAATAGGGGGTACGGAGGTCGGCAAACGGGTCAAGGCCGCCTGGCTGGCGCTCGATGTGATGCAGTGCGGGTATTGTCAGTCGGGCCAGGTGCTGGCGGCGACCGCGCTGCTGACGAGAAATCCCAAGCCGACCGACGGCGACATCGATGAGGCCATGAGCGGCAATCTCTGTCGCTGCGCCACTTACACCCGCATCCGCGCTGCCATCAAACAGGCAGCCGGGCTGCCGACCGGCGATACGAGGGAGGCGTGACATGGCTTGCCTGGAAGCTTCCGACCTGACTTCACGGCGCACTTTCCTGACAGCAAGCCTTGCCGCCGGGGGTGGACTGCTGCTCACGCTCCATCTGCCGCGCAGCGCGGACGCCAGGGAGCCGATCGCCCTCGGACCCGCCCAGGGCGCCGAGCTCAATCCCTTCATCAGCATCGCGCCGGACGGCATCGTCACCATCGTCGCCAAGGACCCGGAGGTCGGGCAGGGCATGAAAACGACCCTGCCGATGTTGATCGCGGAGGAGCTCGATGCCGACTGGTCGCAGGTGCGTGTCGAGCAGGCGCTGCTCAATCCTCTCTACGGGGCGCAGTTCGCCGGCGGCAGCATGGCCACGCCCCTCAACTGGGAGCCGATGCGGCGCGTCGGCGCCGCGGGCCGGCAGATGCTCATTCTCGCGGCGGCAAAGGCGTGGGAAGCGCCCGCGACCGAATGCGAAGCCAGCCAGGGGATGGTGCGCCATCGGCCGAGCGGCCGGGCTCTGAGCTACGGCACGCTGGCCCCCAGGGCGGCGGAGTTGCCGGCCCCCGACCTGCGGTCGGTCACGCTGAAGGATCCGAAGGACTACAGGATCATCGGCAAATTCACCGGCGGCGTCGACAGCGCGCGGGTCCTCGAGGGCAAGCCGCTTTTCGGCATCGACATGGTTCTGCCGGGCATGGCATACGCCACTTACGAGAAGGCGCCCGTGTTCGGCGCCAGGGCGGTCAGCGCCAACATTGCGGCGGTGAAAGCGATGCCCGGTGTGCGGGATGTGTTCATCGTGCACGGGTCGGGGCCGCAGGCCGTGTTCGACGTGGGCCTCGTCGACGGCGTGGCCATTGTCGCCGACAGTTGGTGGCAGACGCAGAAGGCGCTCGACAAGCTGCGCGTCGTGTGGGACCGGAACTCTCATCCAGGGCAGAGCACGGCGGAGTTCGAGCGCCGCGCCAAGCACCTTTCCGGGCAGAGTCCACAGTCGGTCATTCGCCGCGACGGTGACGTCGACACAGCTCTGGCGCACGCTCATAAAGTGGTTGCAGCGGCATACGCCTATCCTTTCCTGGCGCATGTGGATCTCGAGCCGCAGAATTGCACGGCCCACTACAAACGCGATGGCAGCGTCGAGATCTGGGCACCGACGCAGAATCCTGCGCCGGGACGTGCGCTCGTCGCCGCTACGCTCGGGGTGGACGAGAGCAGGGTGACGGTCCACATGACCCGGGTGGGGGGCGGATTCGGCCGGCGGCTGAAGAACGATTACATGGTCGAGGCGGCCATGATCTCGAAGATGTCCGGGTGTCCGGTGAAGCTGCTCTGGAACCGGCGCCAGGACGTCCAGCATGACGCCTACCGGCCGGCGGGTTTCCACTACTTCAAGGCGGGGCTCACGGCGCAGGGACGGTTGGGCGCGTTCCGCGATCATTTCGTCACGTTCGGACAGGGGGATCAGGTTGCCTCCGCGGCCGGCCTCTCGGCGGAGCATTTTCCAGCCGGGTTCGTGCCGAACCTGCTGTTCGCGCAATCTTTGATCGAGCTCAGCGTCCCGACCGGGCCGTTGCGTAACCCCGGGGGCAACGCGCTCGCGTTCGCGTTCGAGTCCTTCATCGACGAGCTGGCGCAGGCGGCGGGACGTGATCCGCTCGATTTCCGTCTCGACCTCTACGGCCCCGCACGGGTAATTCCGGTGCCCTCGGACAAAGGCCGCAAGCAGCCGCCATTCGACACCTCAAGGGCGCGCGGGGTCCTGGAGCTCGTCGCCGAGAAGTCCGCCTGGCGCAAGCGTCACGAGCTGCCGCGCGGGTCCGGCATGGGACTGGCCTTCTACTACAGCCATTACGGCTACTTCGCGGAAGTCGTCCAGGCGAGCGTGCTGCCGGATGGGACCCCGACGATCCACAAGGTCTGGGCAGCGGGCGATGTCGGCCGGCAGATCATCAATCCCGCCGGTGCCTACAATCAGGTGCAGGGCGGCATACTCGATGGCTTAGGAGCCGCGCTCCACCAGGCCATCACGATCGAGGACGGCCGGGTGGTGCAGGAGAATTTCAACACCTTCGGCCTGCTGCGAATGCGGGAGGCGCCGCCCGTGGAGGTGCACTTCCAGGTCACCGACAATCCGCCCACCGGGCTCGGCGAGCCGTCGCTGCCGCCGGCCCTGCCGGCGCTCTGCAACGCGCTCCATGCAGCGACGGGCAAGAGGATCCGCAAGCTCCCCATCGATCCGCAGGAGCTGCGGACGGCGTGAGGTCAGGTCGCCGGGGGGCGATGTCGAAAACGGAGCGGCCGGTTCGGTAACGGATAGAGGCAGTTGCTCTGCCCGAAACCATCAACTGGAGACCGACATGCTTTTTCTCTCTTTGTTCACCCCCGCCGCCGCACCGAGTGGGCCGCCGTCCGCGGAGCACATGGCTGAGATGGGACGGCTGGTCGAGACGATGTCGAAGGCCGGCGTCCTGGTAGCGACCGGCGGGATCAGATCGCGCAATACCGGGATGAAGATCACGCGCCGCCAGGAGCGAATCACGGTCGAGGACGGAGCGGTGGCCGGCTCGAGCCTGATGCCCGCGGCGGGCTACGCGCTTTTACGGGCAGGCTCGCGCGATGAGCTGGCGCGCCACGTGAAGAAGTTCCTTCAGGTCGCGGGCGAGGGCACCTGCGAGATCATCGAAGTCATGGAGCCCATGTCCCCGCAGACGTCCGCCGCAGCGTGACGGCCGGCCGCCTGACGGGAAGCGAGCAACGGCGGCCGGCTCCAATCGACCCGGGCCGGCCGCCGCGAAGTCTGCTCAACGGGGCGGCGGCGTCGTGTTTGCGGGATGACTGTTGCGCGGATGAATGCGGTTTCGCGTGGTCTGGGCACTCGTGCGGACGTGGTGCTCCGTGCTTGCGACGCGCATCTCCTTCGCTTGCGTCTGCTTCAACCGATGGGTCGTCTGGTTGAGCTGAGCGGTCGCGCGATTCAGCCGATTGGTGCTCGCGCGCATCTGCTCGCTCTCATGCTTAACCTCAGAGCTGAGCTGGCGCACGCTCTTCTTGCTCGCATGCCGGTGGCTTGCCGAGGTATTGCTGCCGTTGGCCTGATCGTTCCGCGACGTAGTCTGAGCCAGTGCCGTGCCGGCCGTGAGGCCGAATGCCGCGGCCACGAGCGCGGCGATCACGTTCTTCGAGGATGAGCTCGGTTTGCGCATGAATACACTCCTGTCGTTCGGTTAACGTTGCGGCCGCTGCCGCCCCTCACGGCTCGCCGCGGGCGCCCTGCCGATGGGTCACGTGACGGGGGCGCAAGCAAAGGGCGTACCTCGCCGGCACGGTTACGGCAACGAGAGCCAGGCCAGCCGGCGGGGGCGCGAGCGTCAGGTGAGGCGAGGCCGAGCGAGGAGATGAGCTGCGCGGGGCGCTGGGCGCGGCGGCGGCCGCGCGGGTGCTCAACGCAGATTGTCGGTCCCGCGGATGAAGGCCGCGACGTTGTCGTGCAACTGCTTCAGCGCGGGCAAGTGGACATACACCATGTGGCCCGACTGGTAGTAGCGGTACTCGATGTTGCCCTGCAGGCCCGGCGGGATCGGCAGGTGGTGCATCTCGAACCAGCCTTCGTAGAAGGGCGTGGAGATGTCGAAATAGCCGCCATTGACCAGCACCTTCAGATCCGGATTGCGCTTCATGGCCGCGGCGAGGTCAGGCAGCACGTTGGGCAGGGCGATCATCGGTCTGTGCGCACCGGGCGGCTGATGCCGGTAGTCCCAGCTGCCGTACACGGGAATGCCGGGCTTGTAGTAAACGCCGTCGCCGTAGTGCAGCGCGTCCCTGACATAGGCATTGAAGGCCGCGACGTAGGCCGAGCCGATGTCGGCGCTCTGCGGATCGTATTCACTGACTTTGCTCAGCGGATCGAGGGTCGGGCCGGCGAAGCGGGTATCCAGGGTGCCCGTGGTCAGGTCCTGATCGCCCAGGAGCTCCTTCTGGAAGGCGCCGTATTCGATGCGCAGATTGGTCTTCAGCAGATAGGCGACCGGCAATCCGGTGTAGGTGTGCAGCTTCTGCGCCATCGCCTGACGTTCCCCGGGCGCGAGGCTGTTGCCGCGCATCAGTGCCTGCGCGTAGTCCGTGGTGGCGAACTGCTCGACCTCGCTCAGGAGCGCGCCGAGATCCTGGGGCCGACCCGGCAGCTTGTGATGGTACCAGGCGGTCGCCGCGTAGCTCGGCAGCGCGACGACGTACGGCAGATCAACGGACGGGTTCAGCTCCGGATCGTCCGGCATCAGGTCCCAATCGAGAATGCACGACAGCAGCACCACGCCGTTGAGGTCGATGTCTTCCTTTTGCAGCGCCAGCGACAGGCCGGCCGCCCGCATGGTTCCGTAGCTCTCGCCGAAGACATACTTGGGCGAGTTCCAGCGGTTGTATTTCGAAAGGAATTCGCGGATGAAAACGGCATACGCGTAGATGTCCTGGTCGACCCCGTAAAAGGACTTGTCGGCGTCCTTGCCGCGGATGCGGCTGAATCCGGTTCCGGGCGCGTCGACGAACACCAGATCGCTGGCGTCCAGCAGACTGTCGTCATTGTTCACGGTCCGGTAGGGCGCCGGGGCGGTGTGGCCAGGGTCGCCGGTCAGAACACGGACGGGGCCAAAAGCGCCCATGTGCAGCCACAGCGACGAGGATCCCGGCCCGCCGTTGAAGAGGAAGGTGATCGGGCGATCGGCCGCCGGCACACCGCGCTTGAAATAGGCGGCATAGAACATCGAGGACTCCGGGCTCGAGCTCTCGGGGTGGTCCGCCGCAGCGGCTGCGTCCCAGCCTTGCGGGTGAACCACCAGCGTCCCGGCCACCGCCTGATAGGCGATGCGCGCGCCGCCGACGGTGACCGAGCCGGTGGAACTGACTTCAGTTGGCTCGAAGTCCGTCCCCTGCGGCCGGTCGGCCGCATGGGCGGCGGCGAGGGAAACGCCGAACGCCAGGGCGAGAAGGATGTGCTTGATCATGCAGGGGTTCCTCTTGCAATGGATGATACCCGATATCCCCTGCGCGGCTGGTAATATGTGACGCCGTTCACTCAGTAACAAACGCTTACCCGCGAGAATGCGGAGCGAACCTGACTCGCCGTGGGCATGCAATGACCAACTGTTACTCCATGCGATCGCTGCTGGTTTTCGGCTCGTTGGTCGCGCTGCCGTTGCTGGCCGGATGCGTGTCGACGGACCCCAACGGGCTCGGCATCTTCATGCCGGTCAAGGACATCGAAGCCAACCCGGCGCAATATCTGCAGACGGAATTCGCGGTCGCGGGCATTCCGCGCTCGGTCGCCAGCGCGATCAACGCCGCGGATGCCGGATCACTGCCTTTTCGCAAGATGACCTTCAGTACCCTCGTGACCTATGCAAACGGCTCGAAATCCGTGAAGACGGAGGCGCAGGTGCTGATGTACGTCAGTGCCGGCGGTCCCTTCGTGCAGGTCTTCCATGAGTTTCGATCCAACACGATTCCGGTCAGCCAGGCCTACTCGCTGTCATACCGCGGCGTGCTCAACATCCGTTGGCAGTTCATCCCGCTGAATCTGACGTCGGTGGCCAAGCCGACCGAGTTGAAGTCGCTGCAGGCGGCGATCTCCTGGCCGGACAACGGCTCGGGCGCGGGCGCGCTGGACTTCACGGGCACCGAGGGATGGATTCCCCAGGTCATGAACTTCAGGTCCTCGAGCGAACACTGCACGTTCGGCGATTCCTATCCGGCGGCCGCCGTCTACGGGACGCTCGCCGGAGAGGCGCGGGCCGTCGACTGCTCGGAAACGAACGCCAACGGGGTGGTGAGCATTCGTTGGTCGGGAGTCTGGCTCAAACGCTACGGCGTGGTGGTCGGGTTACACGTGCGGACGGCCGCCGCGGACGTCGATACGAAGATCATGGGCGTGACCCTCGAGGGAGCGGCGCCGGGCGCAGGTCTGCGACCAGCGGGTAAGCAGACGGTCTAGCGTCGATGCTCAGGGCGGCAGATCGACATCCGATGAGCCTTCCGCCCAGGGACGAGCCCCGAGGAGCTTTCGCAGATGCTCGCGCGGCTCGGGGCCAGGCGCTGACCCCGCGGCTACTCTCCGGTATGGCAGTGGCGGTATGCGCCGTAGCTCAGGCCGCACACGCCGGTGAGTACGGCGGGAATCAGCAGGGCATCCTCCCGCAGGCTTTCGAACAATAGCGTGCCGACGGCACCGCCGAGCATGAACGTCGTGCCGACCACGATGCACACACTCAGGCGCAGCACGTCCACGGGCAAGCCACGCAACAGGTGGCCGATGCCAATGCCCAGATCAGTGAGGATTCCGGTGACGTGGGTGGTGCGGATGATCGCGCCGCTGTAGGCGCTGACCATTCCGTTCTGCAGGCCCATGGCCACCGAGGCCAGGTAGAGCCCGATCGAGCTCGACGCATTGAGAAACGGTATGGCCGTGAAGAGCAGCAGCGACTCGAGTGTCAGCGCCACGCCATACCGGCGTCCGAGCTTCAGCGTGCTCTGCTGCACGATCATCCCGCTCAGGATGGTGCCGAGCACGAAGGCCGCAATGGCCAGAATCCAGTGCGCGGCCTCGCCGCCGTCCGCTTTCCCCAATGCAATGCCGAGGAGGCTGGTATTGCCGGTCATGTTGCTGATGGATTCGTGCCGGAAGCCGAGATAGCCGGCCGCATTCACCACGCCGGCGATGAACGCCAGCACTCCCGTGCCGAACCACGCCCAGCGTGGCAATTGACGCAATAGCGGCATAGCTTCAGCCTACCGAAGACGGGCGCGGATGGCAGCCTCCTTGACTATCTGAGAATATATCGTAAGATATATCTGTAAAGGGTATTTCCAAGAGAACGCTATGCATCGACATTTTCATCGCCATGGCCGCCACGAGCATTTCGAGGACGGCCGGGCTCATCTCATGGGCCGCCGGCATGGCCGGGGCTTCGGACATTTCGCCGGCGGATTCATGGACGGCATGGGCATGGGCGGACAGGCATTCCGCGCCGGCCGGCGGCTCGCTGCAGGCGATCTGCAGCTGGTCGTGCTGGCGTTGCTCGCCGAGCGGCCGAGCCACGGCTACGAGCTCATCAAGGCGCTCGAAGAGCGCTCCGGAGGCTTCTACAGCCCCAGTCCCGGCATGATCTATCCGGCGCTGACCTGGCTGGAGGAAATGGGCTACGCAAGCGTCACCGCCGAGGGAGTGAAGAAGCTCTACAGCATCACCGACGCGGGGCGCGCGCATCTCGCCGAGAATCAGGACGCAGCCGACGCCATGCTCACTCAATTCGAGCACATGGGCCGCAAGATGGGCCGGCTGCGCGAGGCGTTGGGCGGTATCGACGAGGACGAGGATTCCGACTGGCACGACCTCTCGGCAGTGCGTCATGAGCTCAAGCGAGCGTTGCGCGAGAAGCGCCGCAGTTCCGCCGAAGAGAAGAGCCGCGTCATCGCAATCCTGAAGCAAGCCATTACGCAGATCCGCGAGCGCGGCTGATTCTCTTGCCGGCGGCGTGGCGCGGAGATTCTCATCGACGCCCCTTACCGGCTGGCGCCGGCGCGAGCGCGCGGAACGTAATCGAGTATCGCAGCCCCGGGACGGGCGCCACGCAGTGTTGCCAGTCCCACCGCGCCGCATGCTGCAGCCGATAGATCGACCGCGGCTCGATGTCGAGCGCGAGCGACTTCTCACGCATACGGGGCGGGTAGCGCCGGAAGCGCATTCGGCACGGGCCGCCCAGTGACACCCCGATCACGAGCTCGAAATCCGGCACATCGCGGTGCCAGCCGAGCTGTGACCCGGGCGGATATTGAGCAACCAACGCATGCGTGAGATCGTCCACGGAGCAGCCGGCCCACGCGGCCGCCCGGGCTCGGAGCGGGTGGAGGAAAGGCGCGATGGGCTCACCGGCTTCTAGCCGTTGCGCGGAGAAATCGTAGCGGCCGCCGTAGCTGAAGATCCGCCTGTTGGCGAGAAAGCCTTTGTACTCGGCCTGCGCCAGTGGCAGACGTTCGATCTCGCCGATCAGCGTCGCTTCCTCGACGCGCGAAAGAAACCCGGGCTCGTACGCGTACCCGCGGGCGAATGCCTCGCTGCTTGCGGGGAAGAGATCGCGCTGCGACATCCTCCCGATGTAGGAGCGTGCCGGTTTTTCTCAAGTGGAGCCGGATCTCGTGCTGCGCTCAGGCTTGACGGCTGCGGTGGCCGGCACGCAGCATAGCTCGCCATGGCAGTCGCTACACTCTTCGATTCATCGCTCGCCGTCACCCCCGGGAAGAGCGATGCCACGGCGCCTCCCGGGGTTCGCAGCATCGTCATCGTCGGCGGGGGGACGGCCGGATGGATGACCGCATTGATCTTCGCGCGATCACTCATTCAAAGGGGAGTGCAGGTCACGCTGCTCGAATCCCCCACGGTGCCCACCGTCGGGGTCGGCGAAGGGTCCACGCCCTGGCTGCGGGGCTTCTTCGACACGCTGGGGATCGAGGAGGCGGAGTGGATGCCGGCCTGCCAGGCGACCTACAAATGCGGGATCACCTTCGAGGGATGGTCGACCAAGCGGGGTTTCGAGCGCTATTTCCATCCTTTCGCCTCCATGGTCGACAACATGACGATGACGCCGTTCGTCCACAATGTGGAGGCACGGGTGAAGGGAGCGGACGTCTACGCGCATCCGGACCGCTTCTTCATGACGGCTCGGCTCGTATCGGAGCGGCGCTCGCCCAAGGCGCGCGAGCATTTTCCCTTCGAGGTCTGGCACGGTTACCACTTCGATGCGACGCTGCTCGGAGAATTCCTGCACCGCAAGGCGCTCGAGCGGGGAGTTCGATTTAAGAGCTGTCATGTGACTCATGCCACGCTGAGCTCCGAGGGCGCAATCGCCTCCGTGAGCACCCGCGAGGGCGAGACGATCGCGGCGGACCTCTTTGTAGATTGCACGGGCTTCGCCAGCCTGCTGATCGAGAAGACGCTGCAGGTCCCCTTCGTCAGCTTCGCGGAAAATCTGTTCAACGACGCGGCGGTGGCGCTGCCGTCGCCGCTGCAGGCGTCCCTCCCGAGCGAAACCGTCTCCGCCGCTTTGAAGCATGGCTGGGTGTGGAAGATCCCGCTCACCAACCGCTTCGGCAACGGGTACGTCTACAGCACGCAGTTCTGCAAGCCGGACGCGGCCGAGACCGAGCTGCGGCAACATCTCGGCTTGCTCGATTCCGACGTGGAGGCGCGACACCTCAGGATGAGAGTGGGTCGGGCGGCGAAACTCTGGCACAAGAACTGTTTCGCGGTTGGCCTGGCGCAGGGTTTCGTCGAGCCGCTGGAGGCGACCTCGCTGATGTTCATCCAGTACTCGGCGATGGCCTTCCTGCAGGTGCTGGAGCAGGGGGATATGAGCGAGGAAGCGCGGACGCGCTTCAATACGCGTCTGAACCGCCAGTTCGAGGGGGTCCGCGACTATATCGTCACGCACTACAAGACCAACTCCCGCACCGATACCGACTACTGGCGCGCCAATGCGGCCAACACAAAGCTGTCAGAGAATCTGCAGAAGCTGTTTGCCGCCTGGATGTCCGGCAAGAGCATCGTGCCTGCCGTGCGGGCGCAAGAGCTCGGCATCGGCTATCCCGTCGCCTCCTGGTTGGCGCTCCTGGCGGGCATGGGG
>Ga0335075_10000489_pt1 | contig 70312 bp, 61 predicted proteins | sample Lox_Sample_24_FD_206723 | JGI IMG/M metagenome (GOLD analysis project Ga0335075, IMG submission 206723) | Soil microbial communities from Loxahatchee National Wildlife Refuge, Florida, United States - Lox_Sample_2.4 | ecosystem: Environmental > Terrestrial > Soil > Wetlands | place: USA... | reverse complement strand
CGGAAAGCCGGATACGGGAAATCCGTCCGTCCGGTTTGATGAGGGGTCGGAATGCGACGGTCATTGGCTCTGCCTTTCAACCCGCCCATTCCGGCCTACTCTACTATCAGGGCTTTCAGTTAGCGGCATATGCCGACAGGCACGATGTGAGTGCGTCAAAGCGGATATACGTGAATTATGCATCAGGAAATTATAAATGTTAGCACCGTCGGTTTTACAAAAAAGACCGCCGGGGAATTTTTTGAGAAATTGCGGGAGGCAGGAATAAAACGGGTCGTGGACGTTCGCCTCAATAAGAGTTCACAGCTTGCCGGCTTTAGCAAACGGGATGACCTGAAATATTTTCTAAAAACGATTCTCAACGTGGAATATGTCGAGGCCCCGTTGCTGGCGCCTACGCAGGAAATGTTGGATGCCTACAAGAAGAGCAAGGGCAGTTGGGACACTTACGAACGGAATTTTCTTGGTTTAATGGAAGAACGCCGTATCGAAGAAAAAATGGATCCGTCCATTTTGGCGGGCGGATGCCTCTTATGCAGCGAGGATACACCGCATCATTGCCATCGCCGGCTCGTCCTTGAGTACCTTCAGAAGCGCTGGGGCAATCTTTCCATCAGGCACATTGTGTGACTTGAGAAACAGGGCGTGAAATGGTTTTTGCAGCAGTCGCGTGCCGTCGCTACAATCGTGCCATGGCAGTTATTGCGCTCGATCTCGGTGGCACAAAACTTGGCGCAGCCATTGTTAGCAGCCGCGGGAAAATCCTATACAAACACGTCGCCGCCCTGGCTGGGCGAAAAGGAACACAGGTCTTCGCGCTTATCACGAGGGAACTGAAAGGTTTGTTTGCCTTCGCCCGGGCCAGGAAAATTCAAGTCCGTGGAATCGGCATTTCGGTGCCGGGCATTTGTTATTCGAAAACGGGCAAAGTCTGGGCGCCGAATGTTCCCGGCTGGAATAATTTTCCGCTTCGCGATCGAATTATCGCCGTGGCGCCGAAGAAAATCCCAGTGACAATTGAGAGCGACCGTGCCTGTTACATATTGGGAGACGCGTGGCTCGGCTCGGCTCGCGGTTGCAACGACGCGATTTTTCTCGCCATTGGAACGGGAATCGGCGCGGGCATTCTTGTGGATGGAAAAATTCTGCGCGGGGCCAATGATATAGCCGGCGCGATTGGCTGGCTGGCGCTGGCACCTCCCTGGCTGTCGAAATACAAGTCGTGCGGTTGCTTTGAATATCACGCTTCGGGCGCGGGGCTTGTGAACGGTTCAAGATCGTCACGTTACCGGAGTGCCGAAGAAATATTTCGCGCCTACGAAGCCGGCGCTCCCGATGCGAAAAGCGTTTTAAATCAGGCGGTTCAATTTTGGGGAATGGCAGCCGCAAATCTTGTGAGCCTGTTCAACCCGCAAAAGATTATTTTCGGGGGCGGGGTGTTCGGTCCCGCGAGGCGACTCCTGCCGCAAATTATGGTCGAGGCCAAAAAATGGGCGCAACCGCTGTCGATTGGCAAAGTAAAATTCGAAGTATCAAAACTGGGCGGCGATGCGGGACTCTACGGCGCCGCGTGTTTGGCTTTGCAGGCCCGGGGAAATACTGGTTAACTTTTGCGTGCCATGTATCGAAAGAACCACGTATTTGCCGCGGCGTGCCTGGGCATGTTGCTTTTTGGGTTCGTGTTTCTTTCGCTGGGAGCGCTGAACAACACGATCGCGGAACGATTTCATCTTGAAGCAAGTGAGATTGGGACGCTTACGGCCCTTCTGCCCCTGGGGATTCTTTCCGGTTCGCTCATCTTCGGGCCGATCGTGGACCGTTTCGGCTACAAGTGGCTGCTGATTATTTGCGCTCTATTGGCGGGCGCGGGCCTGGAAGGCATGGCCTTCGGTCAAAGCAAGGGCACGATCCGTTTTTTTGTTTTTCTCATCGGCTTCGGGGGCGGCGTGTTGAACGGCGCGACCAATGCTTTGGCCGCTGATGTGAGTGAAGGCGAGCGAGGAGCAAAACTGAGCCTTCTCGGAGTGTTTTTCGGCATCGGGGCCCTCGGGATGCCGGGCACCCTGGCGTTGCTTTCCAGGAGCTTTTCGCTGACGGTCATTATCGCGGGAATTGGGGGTTTTGTGCTGTTGCCAGCTCTATATTTTCTGCTCATTCAATTCCCGCCGCCAAAGCAGAAAACCGGAAAACGTTTGTTGGAAGGCTTGCTGTTATTGCGCGAGCCGACTTTTCTTTTTGCCGCACTGGCATTGGCAATTCAAAGCGGGATGGAAGGGATGTCCAATGATTGGATGACTCGTTACTTCAAGAAGGTCACGCTTGCCGCCGGGGATGCGGCGGAATGGAAGACACAACTCGGATTGATGGCCGCGACGGGCGCGATGGTCCTGACGCGAATTTTTCTCAGCCGCCTGCTGAAAAGAGTCAGTTCACAGGCGGTGCTGCTCGCGAGTGTCGCTATTACCGCGTGCGGCGCGACATTGCTGATGTTTGCGGGCGGTTACGACGTGTCGCTGGCGGCGGCATTACTCATTGGCGCCGGTCTGGCGGCTGTGTTCCCGGTTGTCCTTGGTTATATCGGCGACCTGAATCCTGCGCAATGCGGCACGGCATTCAGCATTATTTTCTTTATCGCGCTCATTGGCAACATGACCATTAACAAAGCATTTGGCGCCATTGCGCAAGCGCAAGGCGTTCAACAGTACACAAAGGTCATGCTCGTGTGTCTGGCCGCCTCGGCCGGATTGCTTTTCCTCGTCACCAACCAATTCAAAAAGCACAAATCAACTTTGACAAACACCAATGGACAATCTTGCGAAACAATGGCTCGATAACACCCGCGCGGTTATGGACCGAATTGAAAAAAATCAGATGGACAACATCTATCGCGCCGCTGAAACCATGGCGGACAGCATTCAGGCCGGGCGGTGGGTGCATACGTTTGGCTGCGGCCACGCGACCATTCCCGTCGAAGAAATGTATCCGCGCATAGGCGGATTTGTCGGCTTCCACCCGATGATCGAGTTGCCGTTGAGTTTTTTCACGCGGATCACCGGCGAAATGGGCGTGCATCAGTTTGTTTTTCTCGAACGTGTGGAGGGATACGGCGTCCAGATCATGAAAGGCTACAATTTCGATCCGCGCGACACGATGTGGATTTTTTCCCACTCCGGCATCAACAACGTCAACATTGACGTTGCCCTCGAAGCCAAAAAAATCGGCATGAAGGTCGTGGCCTTTGGCTCTGCGGCCGCCGCGAAAGGAAAGGAAACGCGGCATTCCAGCGGCAAAACCATTTTTGATATCGCGGACATCGTGGTGGATTCCTGCGCCCCGATCGAAGACGCCAGCGTACCGCTGAAAAATCATCGTGATAAAATCGGACCGGTTTCGACCATGGCTTTTGTCACGTGTGTCTGGATGACAATTTGCACAGTGGCTGAAATTCTGGCTGATCGCGGCGTAAAACTACGTATCCATCCTTCGCACAACGTTCCCGGTGACTCGACAGCAAAACAAAGATTGGACGAGGCGCTGGCCGAATATAAAAGGCGGATTGCCGGGGTTTAGTGCTGTGAAATTGCACAATTCAACGGCCCAAATCTTCGTGCCTGACGGCAAGCCCATTTTAGCGGCATGCCGGCGCATCTCGCGCCTGGGCATCGGCGCGCACCAGGACGATTTGGAATTCATGGCATTTCACGGCGTCCTGGAGTGTTTCGAGAGCAAGACAAAATGGTTCGGCGGCGTTACCTGCACCAACGGCGCCGGAAGCGCGCGCACGGGTGTTTACGCACAGTTTACCGATGTCCAGATGGCCGCCGCACGACGCGCCGAACAGAACAAGGCCGCCGTCATCGGGAAATATGGCGTCATGATCCAACTGGACTATCCGAGCCACGCGATAAAGAGCGTCGGCGCAGTCTCGTTGAAAGATGATCTGAAACGGATTCTTGGCTTAACGCGCCCGCGAGTGGTTTATACACATAACCTCGCGGACAAACACGATACGCACATCGCTGTGGTCATGGCGGCCTTGCAAGCGATGCGCGAACTGCCGCGCCAGCACCGTCCAAAAAAGGTCATTGGTTGCGAGGGTTGGCGCAACCTCGACTGGCTGGCGGACGCGGACAAGGTGGTCATGGATGTGAGCGGCCGCGACGACCTTGCCGCGGCGCTGAACGGCGTGTTCCGTTCACAAATCGCGGGCGGCAAACGTTACGACCTCGCCACCCTGGGACGGCGCGCGGCAAACGCGACGTTCTTCCAATCTCATGCCACGGACAAAGCATCCCAAGTCATTTTCGGCATGGACTTAACGCCAGTTGTGGCAGATGAATCGAAAGATATCGGCGATTACGCAGGAGCACTTGTCCGGGAGTTTGAAAACGACGTTCGCAACAAGTTGTCCAGATGGTTGGGACGGTGAAAATGTGAACGTGATCACATTGTGTGAGTTAAGACAATGAGGAAGGCAAGAAAGCAGGAAATGGCCCCGGGGATCGCAGGGGTAGCGGAGAACCAGAGATTAGATTCGCGATAAACGATCAGAATCAGAGCCTGTCACCTCGGCTGCCACACAAATGAGGATTACGGCGACAACCGCTCCAATTTCCACGAATTGTCCGGCTGGCGCGTGTAGCAGAAACGGTCGTGCAGGCGGTTCAGACGGCCCTGCCAGAACTCAATTCGCTCCGGTTTCAGAACGAACCCGCCCCAGTTTGGCGGCAATGGGATTTCGCCGGGAAACTTTGCTTCCATTTGGGTCCATTTTTTTTCCAACGCGGCGCGGTTGGCGACGACGTCGCTTTGATTCGAGGTCCATGCTGCCAGGCGGCTGCCGCGGGGGCGCGAATTGAAATAGGTTTCGGATTCAGAGACCGGCAGTTTTGAAACGGTCCCGGCTACGCAAACCTGCCTTTCCAATTCAGGCCAAAAAAAGGTCAACGCGGCATTGGGATTTTCGGTCAGTTCGCGGCCTTTGCGGCTGTCGTAATTGGTGTAAAAAATGAAACCGCGCTCGTCCACACCTTTGAGCAGCACGGTTCGGCAGGAGGGTTTTCCGTTTTTGTCCGCGGTGGCCAGGACCATGGCGTTGACATCCACGGGCTGATGCCCCAGAAAGGCGTGCCAGAGTTTGTAGAGGGCGATGCCGATTTTGCGCCAGCGTGAACCGCCTTGTTCGCTGGCGGCGCGGGCGAACCAGCCGTGAAATTGTTTGATCGGATCAGTGTCCAGGTCCGTGCGTGCCAGGCCGCCGGCTGAATAGTTTCGCCTGATGTCTGCGAGGTTCATGTGGGGCGTATTGTGGTATAACGAACGGTCTTTTACAATGAGCAGGTAAACCGTTTCAATGAATAAGAAGAATGTCCCCGTCCGAAAGATTCTCCCTGCCCATGAACCGCAACATTCTCATTCGAACTATTCTCCCTCACCCCGGCCCTCTCCCGCTGGGAGAGGGAGAATTTTTCGCTGATTTTTATGCAGTTTGGACAGCAGGGGACGTTGAACGGCTAAACCGTGAGTGGCAGGGCCACCTGCCGTTAGTCAGAGCCTCCTTAAGTCGGCTCCTACGTTACATGGCTCTGAAGGCGGTCAATCCGAGCAGGACGATAAATAGGGCGAATCCCAGGCGAATGGCGCTGCCGATTTTAATGCGGGCTTCGGTCGCCGTCATCCAATTCAGGAAATCACGGAGTTTCCACGGCGTGATGGTGAACCAAATTCCGGCAACGACTAAAACATAAGCCCAGACCTGGATGACGAGGACCCACGGAGACTCGGCCAGGTGCGGCCGTCCGATATCCACCATCGCCTTGGCCAGGAGCAAAAAGACGACGGCCAGCCCGCGGGCAGCCAGAAAATCCTGGACGTAGAAACAGGAGAGTATGCCGATTGCCGCAAAGGCGCCCATCATAGCCGGTTTAAACGAGGAAAAATCGGCTACGGGTTCAATATTTACATTCCACACGAACCAGCCTGTGGCGAGCAGCATGAGGAGCACTCCAACAGGAACGTTGCGCGGAAAGGCGCGGACAGATGCTTTGAATTTTTGGGGACTGGCGAAAGCGTAAAGTTGGGGCAGTCCAAGACCGGCGCCGAGCAGAATTGCCAGAAGCGACAGTTTCATTTTGAGGGTGATTTGCGGCAATGCGCGAAATAAGAAGCGCTCGCGCTTATAAATTGCGCTCGCGTCCCCGCTATGCGGGATTTAGGCGCCATGATTTTAGGGCCTTCAACCCGGGGTGGTCGCGCTCCCAGAGTCGCGCTCGACCCCGGGCTACTGTCTTGAACCCGCTCTGGGGTTCTCAGATTGCGGCTTCGCCGACAGATAGGAACGCACGCCAGATAGATTTGGTTCATAGTTCCTACGGAAGCTTTTCAAGAACCCTTCTCTAGTTTCGCTAGAAGCTCGTCGTTGGTTTTGTGTTTCTTGAGCGCGGCGATGAGAGTTTCCATGGCTTCGACCGGGTTGAGGTCGACCATCATGCGGCGCAATTTGCGGACGGCTTCAATCTGTTTGGGCGGAAATAATTTTTCCTCTTTACGGGTGCCGCTCTTGGGAATGTCGATCGCGGGAAAGAGGCGGCGATCGGAAAGCTTCCGGTCCAAAATCAGTTCCATGTTTCCGGTGCCTTTGAATTCCTGAAAGATCAATTCATCCATTCGCGAACCGGTTTCGATGAGCGCGGTTGCGAGGATGGTCAATGAGCCGCCGTTTTCAATCTTGCGGGCGGAGGCGAACATCTTGCGGGGAATTTCAAGCGCGCGGGCGTCCACGCCGCCGGTCATGGTGCGTCCGCTGCCGCCGTGCACGCTGTTGTAGGCCCGGGCGATGCGGGTGAGCGAGTCCATCAGGACGAAAACATCTTTGCCGCTCTCGACCATGCGCCGGCAACGCTCGATGGTAAACCGTGAAAGGCGCACGTGTGTCTCCAAATCCATGTCGTTGGAGGAGGCGACCACTTCGGCTTTGACGGAGCGTTGGAAATCGGTGACTTCCTCGGGGCGCTCGTCGATGAGGAGCACCAGGGCAAACACCTCGGGATGATTGGTCGTAACGGCGTTGCAAATTTGCTTGAGGATAGTGGTTTTGCCGGTCCTGGGCGGGGCAACGATGAGGCCGCGTGTGCCTTTGCCGATGGGCGTGACGAGGTCAATGACGCGGGTCTCAGTCAAATCGGGTTTGGTTTCCAGATTGAATTTTTCAATCGGATCAATGGTCGTAAGGTTTTCGAACCGGACGGCCTTGGTGTATTCCTCAAATGGCAACTCGTTGACTTTATCAACGGCTTTGAGCTGGGGGCTGGTCCCGCGATGGGGCGGTTGGGTGGGGCCTTCGATGAAACTGCCTTCGCGGAGGAAACTCCGGCGGATGGTGTCCGGCGTGACGAAAATATCGCTTGGCTTGGGGTGATAATGGTTCTGCGCGGTCCGCAAAAAGCCAAAGCCTTTTTCGGAAATTTCCAGGTAACCCGAACCATAATTGCCGGATTTCTCGCCGTTGTTTTCTGAACTGCTCATATCTTGTAGTATTTCGAAGGTGAATGCCCGAACCTAGTTTGAATTTTGAACTTGGGAAGCAATCCCGCGACAAACGGAATTCTTAAAACCTTCGACTTTTATTAATTACACTTAAAAACTCTGTCGCGCAAGTAATATTTTTACTAAAAATGCCTAAAACGTTGGACGGTTGTGAGTTAAAGCTTTAAAGCGGTTTAACATCCCAAGGCGTCCGTGGAGCAAATCCAAAGGAGAGAGCCGCAGACCAGATTCGCGCTATCGCGCGGCTTCGCAAATGGCGGCAGACTCCCAGGCTTGTATACCCAGGGCGGCGCTCGCAGACTCGCTTGCCCTGGGCTATTATCGGTCGCCCTTTCAGGGCTATCATTTTGCGGCTGCGCCGACAATCGGAAACTGCCCCCCGAACGATTTGTAAGGCGACACGAGTTCATAGATTTAGGATTTATATCTGTAATAGGAATTGAGGCTGTCCATCAATCCAATTAGCCTCCGACTTCGGCGCGGGCTTCCGCGGCGAGGGGCGTGCTCAGATAACGTTCACCGGTGGATGGCGCGATAGTCACAATGATTTTACCTGCGTTTTCGGGCCGTTTGGCGACTTCGATCGCAGCGACCACATTAGCCCCGGAGGATATGCCGCACAAAATGCCCTCTTCTTTTGCCAATCGGCGGGCCATGGCGAATGAGTCGTCATTTGAAACCTGGATGCATTCGGTGATGAGGGAATTTCCTCTATCGTCTTTGAGGTGCAAATTTTGGGGAACAAAGCCGGCGCCTGTGCCTTGAATTTTGTGGGGACCGGGCTTGACCGGCTGGCCGGCCAGCGTCTGCGAAATGACCGGTGAATCTTTGGGTTCGACGGCGATCGCTTGAAAGGACGGCTTCTTTGGCTTGATGATTTCGACGCAGCCAGTGATGGTCCCGCCCGTGCCGACTGCGGCCACGAGGATGTCAATTTTGCCGTCGGTGTCCTCCCACAGTTCCACGGCTGTGGTCTTTCGATGGATTTCGGGATTTGCCGGGTTATTGAATTGCTGGGGGATCCAGGATTTGGGTGTTTCTTTGGCGATGGCCTCGGCGCGGGCGATGGCGCCTTTCATTCCTTCGGCGCCGGGGGTCAGGACGAGTTTTGCGCCCAGCATGGCGAGCAATGTGCGGCGTTCCAGGGACATCGTTTCGGGCATCGTCAAGATCAATTTATAACCCTTGGCCGCGGCGACGAATGCCAGGGCAATTCCGGTGTTGCCGCTAGTCGGCTCGATGATGACTGTATCTTTATTGAGAATGCCCCGTTTTTCCGCATCCTCGATCATCGCCATGCCGATGCGGTCCTTGACGCTCGAGAGGGGATTAAAGAACTCGCATTTGAGAAGGATTGTCGCAGGCAACCCGGCGGTGACTTTATTCAATTTGACGAGCGGCGTGCGGCCCACAGTTTCGACGATGTTGTTATAGATGCGGCCCATATTTATTTTGGTTAATATTTCTCTTTGGTTGACGTTCTTTCGTAGAATGTGGGCCGAATGCGGGGGAGGGGCAAGCCTATTTTTAAAGTGCCTGAGCGCTGTGAGTGCCATGGGTGTTGAGTGAGTGAGTCAGTGAGTCGGAATTAGAACGCGCGAAGGGCGATTCAGCGCCAATGGCGCCTCCCATACCAGCCTGGGCAACGCTCGGGCAACGCCCCAGGAAAAAACTCAAGGGCTGAAAGCCCGCGTCATATCCTTAGCCAGGGCGGTCCAGGAACGTTATCAACATTCCCAAATTTGCCGTTTTCAACACTCGAAAATTTTCAAAAATTTTGCTTGTGAAATTTTTCACGATGAGGCAGATTACATGTTCTTTGGCACCCCTTTGGCCGTGCTGGCGGGGCATTGGTGTCGTTATAAGGAACTTTGAAGTGAAGCTGTTAATTAAATCAGTTTTGGTTTTTGCGTTCTTTGCCATCGTTTCGTCGGCAAACCTGAATGCGCAAGTGCCTGCAGCCCCGGACGCGAGCAATGCGCCCGCCGGAACTGTGGTTTCAAATACTTCGGCCGCGGCCCAAACATCCGCGCCGGAACAAGCGGGGCCGTCGGCGGCCGCGGAGACCCTCTATACGGTTCCGGGTATCGGGCTGCCTATTACAAATTCGATGATCTGCACGTGGATTGTTGCGTTGATCATTTTGGTGGTCGTGCGCTCGACCACCTCTGGAAGGATCAAGGAGATTCCCTCTGGAATGCAAAATGCGCTGGAATCCCTCGTCGAAGGCTGGGAAAGCTTGATGGGCAACATCCTGGACCAACGCGTGACGCGCTGGGTTTTTCCGTTTGCAACAACTTTCTTTATTTTCATTCTGGTATCCAACTTTATAGATATGCTCCCGGGAGTGGGCAGCATCGGAAAAGTCGGGCCGGACGGACATTTCACTCCGCTATTTCGTCCGCCAACATCGGATGCAAACCTGACGGTCGCGATGGCGGCCATCTTTTTGGCGATGAGCCTTTTTTGGGCGGTGCGTTATAACGGTGTTTTTGGGCTCATCAAGCACGTCTTCGGAGTCAAAGCCGAGTCGAACAAATGGTTATTTCCGATTTTTTTTCTGCTATTCCTGTTCATCGGCTTGATGGACACGATTTCTATCGTGTTTGCGCGGCCGGTGGCGCTGGCCATGCGTTTGTATGGAAATATTTTTGCCGGCTCAACCATTATTGACCTGACGGTCCACATGACATCGTGGCTTTGGGCCATTCTGCTCACGGTCCTGGCTTATGGGTACGATTGCTTTGTATGTGTGGTCCAGGCCTTTGTGTTTGCAATTCTGGTGGTGGCGTTTGTCGGCACCCTCTGTACCCACTCAGAAGAACCGGGTCATTGAAAATTGAAGATTTAATTTCCCCGGCAGCGGTTTGCCGGAGTAAAGCGAAACCAACTGAAAAGAAAAAGTAAGAAAAAATAGAAAAATATATGATGCTCGCAGAACTATCGGGTAACATTCACATCGGCCTCTCATTTGCCGGCGCGTCTATCGGCGACGGCATTATCACCGCCGGGCTGCTCGTGGCCATGGCGCGAAATCCCGGCATGTCCGGCAGACTCCTTACATGGTTCTTCGTCGGCGTTGCCCTGGCTGAAGCGTGGGCGGTCATCGGCTGGCTCGTCGTCCGTTCCAACTTTAATTAATCAGAATCGGTATGGACGCTCTAGGAATCCATTGGAAAATCCTGGTCGCGCAGACGATCAGCTTTGCCATCGTCTTTTTCGTGCTCTGGCGGTTCGCCTACAGGCCGATTTTCGCGATGCTGCAGGCGCGCCGGGAAAAAATCGCCGAAGCGCTTGCCAACGCCGAAAAGATCAAGGCGGACGTCGCGCGGACGGAAGCCGAACGCCAGAAAATCCTGGCCGATGCCGGCGACCGGGCCAATAAGTTGATCGAGGAAGGACGCGAGGCAGCCGCCCGCGTGCGTGAACAGGAAACGCAGAAGGCGATTGCCGCGGCGGAACAAATTGTCGCCAAGGCGCGCGAAGCGGCGGCCCAGGAACGGACGCAAATGCTCGCGCAACTCAAGCGCGAAGTCGGACGCCTGGTAGTGCAGACGACGACCTCGGTGACCGGAAAGATTCTCACTCCGGACGATCAGCGCCGGCTGGCCCAGGAAACAGAAAAACAATTGGCAGCATAGGAATCTCGAGTTCTGGTTTAAAATCCAGATTACGTCCAACGAAGCATGAAAATTTCCAAGCTGGCATTGCGTGAAGCGCGGCAACTGTTTCGCACCTGTCGCGTGAATGGTTTGCTGGATGAAAATCGCGTGCGGCAGGCGCTCGCGCGCCTGTCCGAGCGGCAGCCGCGCGGTTACCTGCAAATCCTCGAGCGTTTGCACCGGCTCGTGAAATTGGATTTGGAACAGTGTGTAGCCCGCGTCGAGAGCCCGGCGCCGCTGTCGCCGGATTTGCAAAATGATATCGTGGCGCAAATCACGTCCAAATACGGGCAGGGGATGAATATCTCCTTTGCCCAAAATTCCGCCCTCATCGGCGGCCTCCGAATCCAGGCCGGGAGCGACCTTTACGACGGCAGCGTGAAGACGCGTCTGGAGAAATTGGAAGAAAGTTTTTGAAAAATTGCCCAATTGGCGGCATTAAAGAGATACCACCTGAACGAATATGAGCACTTTACTCGAAGAAATTGAAGCGCAAATCAGCGGCGTCAAAACGGCTGTGGCGAAGCAAAACGTCGGTGTCGTCCGCGAAATCGGCGATGGCGTGGCCAAAATCGAAGGCCTGACCGACACGATGCTCAATGAAATGTTGGACTTCGGCAACGGCATCACGGGCATCGCCCTGAACCTTGAAGAAACGGAAGTCGGCGCGATTATTCTCGGCGATTACACGGAAATCAAGGAAGGTGATGAGGTCCGCACGACCGGCAAATTGCTGCAGGTGCCGGTTGGGAAAGCGTTGCTTGGCCGCGTGGTCAACGCGCTGGGCCAGCCGATTGATGGCAAGGGCGCAATCAAGGCCGATTCATTTTATCCAGTGGAAAAAATTGCGCCGGGCATTGTGAAGCGCAAGTCCGTGAGCCAGCCGGTGCAGACCGGCATCATGGCCATCGACGCGATGATTCCAATTGGCCGCGGCCAGCGCGAATTGATCATCGGCGACCGTTCGACGGGCAAGACGACCATTTGCGTGGACACGATGATTAACCAGGCGGCCATGAACAAAGCCGCGGAAGCCGCCGGGGACAAGGATTACCGTCCCATGTACAGCATTTACGTTGCGGTCGGGCAGAAGCAATCGAACATCGCGCGCGTGCTGGACATTCTGGAAAAAACGGGCGCGCTCCAGTACACAATTATCGTGGTGGCATCGGCCTCGGATTCGGCGACCAACCAATATTTGGCGCCGTTTGCCGGCGCGGCTATGGGCGAATGGTTCATGGACAATGGCATGGACGCGCTCATCATTTACGATGATTTGTCAAAGCACGCAGTGGCGTACCGGCAGGTGTCCCTGATCCTGAAGCGTCCGTCAGGCCGCGAAGCGTATCCGGGCGACGTATTCTACTTGCACAGCCGCTTGCTGGAGCGCAGCGCGCGAGTTTCCGAAAATTATGGAAACGGCTCGCTGACGGCCCTTCCGATCATCGAAACCCAGGCAGGCGACGTTTCGGCTTACATTCCCACGAACGTCATTTCGATTACCGACGGTCAGATCTATTTGGAAACCGACTTATTCTACCAGGGCGTTCGGCCGGCGATTTCCGTCGGTTTGTCAGTGTCCCGCGTCGGTTCTGCAGCGCAGATCAAAGCCATGAAACAGGTGGCCGGACGCATCAAGGGCGACCTCGCGCAATTCCGAGAACTGGCGGCGTTTGCGCAGTTCGGTTCGGATCTGGACCCCAAGACGCAGGCGATGCTCGAACGCGGCAAGCGCATTGTGGAGCTGTTCAAGCAAAATCAATTTCAGCCGGTGCCGGTTGAGGCGCAATCGGCGGTTTTGTGGACAGTCCAGAACAATTTCATGGACGACGTGCCGGTGGAAAAGATCAAAGATTTCCAGGGCAAACTCCTGGACTATCTCAACACGCGCAAGGCGGACCTGCTGAAGAAAATCAGGGCGGAAAAAGCCATCAGCGACGCTGTTGCCGGGGAATTGAAGGCCGCGGTTGGAGAATTTAAACCAACATATCGCTGACATGGTCAAGTTCGTTGAAATCAACTTGAGGTCGCAATATGCGACCTCAAAAGAAGCGGATTGTCGGCGCTCGACGACGACGATTGGGCCAACGCCAAATGACGGGCGAAAGGTGACCGCTTCAACGCTTCAACGCTTCAACGCTTCAACGCTTTAGAGAGATGCCCAGCACACGCGACATACGCCGGCGAATTAAGTCGGTCAAGAACACGGCGCAGATCACCAAGGCCATGCAAATGGTCGCCGCGGCCAAGATGCGCAAGGCGCAACAGGCGGCCCTGGCAGGACGGCCTTACGCGGAATTGATGAACAAAATGCTGGCCGAAGCGGCGCCGCGCATTGCGGCGTTCAAGCATCGGCTCATGGAGAGGCGGAACGTCGCTAAACGTGGCGTCATCCTGGTGGCCACTGATCGCGGTTTGTGCGGCGCGCTGAATTCCAACCTGGCCCGCGAAGTAATGAAATTGGACAAAAACAGCACTGTCTTCATTACTGCGGGAAAAAAGGCCGCGTCGTTTATCGCGCGGACCAAACGGCAGCTTGCGGCGGAGTTCATGTACAAAGACCCGCCGGCGTATGCCGAAGCGCGGGCCATTTCAAAATTTGCGCAGGACTTGTTTTTAAAGGGCGATGTGGATTCGGTGGACATTTTGTTTACCAACTTTATTTCCACGCTGGCGCAACAGCCGAAGATAATTCCCTTGCTGCCTGTTGGAAAAACCCAGGCGGTGACGGCGGGGTTCAATGCGCCCGCTCAGGAGCTGGAACCCGCCGGCGCCGTGCGCACCGACGTTTTTGAATTTGAGCCGGATGAAGAGAGCGTGTTGAGCGCCTTGCTGCCGCACTGTGTGAATTTTCAGGTGCATCAAATCCTGCTGGAGGCGCGGGCATCGGAGCACAGCGCGCGGATGGTGGCCATGAAAAACGCCACGGACAACGCCAAACAATTGATCAAAGACCTGACGCTCGAATACAACAAATTGCGGCAGTCGAACATTACAAAGGAATTGCTGGAAATCACCACTGCGCAAATGGCCGTGGCATAAAAATAGACTCAATTTTCGAACAAATTAATCGCATGAACAAAGGCAAAATCGTTCAAATTATCGGCCCGGTCGTGGACGTGGAATTTCCCGAGACTGTGCCGGCCATTTATAACGCCCTCACCGTGGAATTCGAAGTGCCCGGGCATGGCAAGACGAAGCAGACGCTGGAAGTGGAGCAGCACCTGGGCGACAACTGGGCGCGTTGCGTTTGCATGGGCGCCACCGAGGGCATGAAGCGCGGTTACGAAGTCATCGATACCGGCAAGGCCATCTCCATGCCCGTCGGCGAGGCCGTGATGGGCCGCGTGTTCAACGTGGTCGGCGAACCTGTGGACGAACAGGGCCCGGTCAAGGCGGACAAATACAACCCAATTCATCGGCAGGCGCCCTCATTGACGGACCAATCCACATCACCGCAAATCCTGACGACCGGGATCAAGGTTATTGATTTGATCTGTCCGTTCTTGAAAGGCGGCAAAGTCGGCGCATTCGGCGGCGCGGGCGTCGGCAAGACCGTCGTAATCATGGAATTGATCAACAACATTGCCAAGCTGCACGGCGGTATTTCCATGTTCGCCGGCGTCGGTGAACGCACCCGTGAAGGCAACGACCTCTACAACGAAATGATCGAGGCGGGCGTTATCAAGGTGGAGAAGGACGAAAAGGGCCATCCAAAAAAGAACGAGCACGGTTTGCCCATCATCGCTCCCGGCTCGAAGATCGGGCTGGTTTATGGCCAGATGAACGAGCCGCCCGGAGCCCGTTTGCGCGTGGCGTTGTCGGCGCTGGCGGTGACGGAATATTTCCGTGACGAAAAGAACCAGGACGTGCTCCTGTTTGTTGACAATATCTTTCGCTTTTCACAGGCCGGCTCGGAAGTGTCCGCGCTGCTGGGCCGCACTCCGAGCGCCGTGGGTTATCAACCCACTCTCGCGGCGGAAATGGGCGACTTGCAGGAACGCATTACTTCGACCCGCAAAGGCTCAATTACGTCATTCCAGGCCGTCTATGTGCCCGCGGACGACCTGACGGACCCAGCGCCGGCAACGACGTTTGCGCACCTGGACGCAACCATCGTGCTGGAACGTTCCATCGCCGAGTTGGGCATTTATCCCGCCGTGGACCCGCTGGCCTCCAACTCACGCGCCCTGGCGCCGGAAATCGTAGGCAAGGAACATTACGAGGTGGCGCGCGGTGTGCAGAAAGTGCTTCAGCGGTACAAGGATTTGCAGGATATCATTGCGATTCTGGGACTGGATGAGCTTTCGCCCGAGGACAGGCTGACCGTCTCCCGCGCCCGGAAAATTCAGCGATTTTTGAGCCAGCCGTTCTCGGTCGCCGAAGTGTTCACCGGACGGCCCGGCAAGCAGGTGCCCGTGGCCGAAACCGTTCGCGGATTCAAGGAAATCCTTGAAGGCAAGCACGATGAAGTGATCGAGCAGAACTTCTACATGAAGGGCGGCATCGACGAAATCAAGGAAGCCTAAAACGAAACCATTCACCGACCCGGACCATGGCCAATACGCTAAAACTGGAAATCGTGACCCCGGAGGCCAGGACCTTTTCAGAGGACGTGGACATGGTCGAGTTGACTGGCGTGGACGGTGAGATGGGCATTCTTCCGCAGCACACCCCATTGATGACGGAGCTCGTTGAAGGTGAAATCCGTGCTATCAAAGATGGTAAACCCATTTTTCTGGCGGTCGGGAAAGGTTTTGTCCAGGTGACCGGCGACCGAGTGTCTATTTTGACGGACATGGCCATTCGGGCGGAAAACATTGACGAAGCCGCGGCCGAACAAGCCCGCCAACGCGCCGAAGAGCGTCTGAAGCATAAGTTGGGTACTGAAGACGCGGCAATGGTGGAAGCATCGCTGACGCATGCTCTAACACAGCTCCGGGTGAAGCGCAAATCCAGGCACTGAAGCGAGGATTAATAGGCTGCCTGGGCAAAGGGAGCTGTTCTCGTCGTCGTCCTTAAATTTGGGGAAGATTTTCGCTCTTGTGGAGGCTCCTGTCGAACCCCGAAGGACAGGCCATTCGATGTTGGGCGTTCGATGTTCGATGTTTCCGGCGGTTCACGGGAGGTCTTCATCTCACTGATCCGCCACATCCCCTCGCTCTGATTTTGGCGCGACGGCCATGAGGATGCCGTTGAGGACGAGCCAAATGCCGTAGAGGCCGATCATTATTGTTACGGCAAAGAGTTTCAGCGGGATGACCCCAATGGAAAGGAATATGACAAGGGCGATGATGGGCACACAGATCATTCCGATTCCAATGATAATTTTCCGGATGCCGTTGGACCGGACAGCGGCGGTACGTTCCTTGAACAGTTTGGTTGCCAGTTCCGTGGCTTCGGGAAGGGTGTAGCTTTGGATCATTAAATAACTGATTACCTGTTCTTTTGAGTCGCCCCACATGGCTTTAGCACGGGCTTCGTGCTCGGCCTGCGCGCGATCCACCAGGCCGAGGCGGGGGTCCGGTCTGCGCGCGGCAGGGGCCGTCTCCGTCGCTTGGCGTGGTACAGCGACGGCCAGGCGCATGGGAGATGCGGCTGGCGTTGGAGCGGGCGTTTCTATGGCTGGCGGCGATGGTGTCGCGGCAATTGGTTCGGCTACAGCCGAACCAATTGGCGGAAGCGATAAGGGCGTTTGACCCTGGACCGTTGCTGTTGCGACGGGTACTGAGGGCGGTTCCTCAATAAGCCGGATAATTGGGACCGGTCCAAGCTGGCGAGCGATGATTTCGTTTGCGGCTGCCGTGCCGTCCGCTTCGCATGCAGGGCAAGCCACGGATGATGGCATCCTTCCGTTTATTGGCTCGACGTCGAAAGCGTAGTGCTGTCCACATTCGCACTCAATTTTTATCGGTATCATAGCAACTTCTGAAACTCCGCCGACCGATAGGGCGAGCGTAGGCGGGTCCGGGCTGATTGTCGAGCAAAATAAGAGAATCAAAATTAAAATGAACGAACGGTCACAGGTTCACCTCAAAGGTTTTACCATTTGAGAACCAGAATGAAGGTTTGTACGTCCAGAAAAGTTGCCAATTATTTACAGTCTGTTCACTGTAAATTCACAAGGGTATGTTAATCTCCGGCAATGACGAGTATAAGGATTGCGGTGTGGAAAAGGTGCAAAAACAGTGGGAATTTTTGTATAAGTGTCCCAAATGTCTTTAGTCATGTCCCAAAATTATCATTGACTCTTTGTGACTTTTCACAGAAACTGGATACGTCTAAAATTGGTTGGAAGGGTGAGTCGCAGGTGCCGTAAATTATCGCTGTAAACTATGAAAGTCCAGTATTTTAATGCTCCCAACGGGATCCGGAAGACGGTTGGCTTTTGTCTGATTGGGGTGCTGACTGGTGCTGCTTTGGTGCAACAGTCTCTGGCTCAAGCACCTTCATCGCAATCCCAGTCACTTGTCTTCTCAGACCCGTTAAAGCAAATCAATTGGATTTCCGGTCCCCAGACCGTGGGAGACGGGGACATTGCGGACGTGGCGATTCCAGACGGTTATCGTTTTGCTAATGCTAGTGGCGCCCGAGTGATATTGGAAAATACAAGTGCGCCTGTGCCTAATGATCTTGCCGGTGTCCTGGCCAATAACGCAGCCACCTGGTACGCGATCTTTGAATTTGCTCCCAATGGCTATGTCAGCAGTGACAGTTTGGCGAATATTGATTCTTCAGCCATTTTGGCGGCGGTGAAAAAACAGCTTCAGGATGACGGGCGCGGAATGACGTCTTTGAAGTGGGAATCCAAGCCGGTTTTTGATCCGCAGACACATACGCTTTCATGGTCGCTTCAGGTGCAATCGGCATCTGGAAAGTCGTTGAATGAAGGTGTTGCCCTGCTTGGCAGGAATGGAGTCTTAGAAGTTACGGCTGTTCGGGCGTATCCCCTGGGCAATGCGCCCTCACTGGCCGAATTGGTGTCAAAGAACGTGAGTTTTAAAGAGGGTGGGCGTTACAGCGACCATCAAAAAGGCGATAAAGTGGGTGATATCGCTCTTGCCAGCCTGATCGCCGGAGACAATGGCGAAAGCCGCCCGAGTACCGCCGGCACAGCCGCCTGGGTTTATTGGATTTATTCGGGTTTTGCCCTGTGCGCCGCATTTGGCGGCGTCATGCTTCTGGTGATGCGCAAGAAGAGCCGGCGTCGCGTGCGGCGGCATGTGAGTGCTCCGGCAGCTACGGCTGCGGCTCCCGCCCCGGTTTCTGAAGCGACGGCTCCTGCAACGACCGTTGCGGCTGTGGCTGCGGCCGAGCCTTCGGTCGCATTGGCGAACGGGAAGCTCAACGGTGATGTTCAGTCAAAAACGGGCACAGCCCGCGCGAATGGAACCAATGGAACCAGGCATTTGCATCGCAATCGCCGGAAAAAGGTGTTCGATTATCCCAAATTTTACACAAACGTGATGAGGGAATTATCTTTCCATGCCTACGAAGCCAGTCCGCTGGTGAACGGCAAAGGCCGGAACGGTTATACCAATGGCCATACCAATGGGGCTAACGGTCATACCAACGGTGCCGACGGGAGCAATGGAACCAATGGCTCTGGGCTCAATGACTCCGTAAAATCGGGCATCGAGGAATTGATTGCCACGCAGAAGGCGCTGATTCAGGAACAAAAGTGTCTCCTGGAGCAGCAGACAAGGCTCATTGAAGAAAAACGGTGGCTCATCGAGGAGCAAACGGCGTTTCTGAAGGGGCAGGCCGGAATGATGAGTGACGGGCAGCCTTTGAAATTTGAATAGCGGTTCTCAGCAAGTGTAACAGTAAATCTCCAATCTCCTCCCCTTAGCGGGGCTTTTTTTGCGATGTTACTAATTTTTAACCGTTTTATCACTTGACACATTTTAGATCTTGGCCGATTCTAGGTGGAAATCCTTGCTGCTCAACAATTAATCCGAGCTACGCACGGCTGATAGAAAGTTAACAAATACCTTGAAAACAAATAAGATTACAGTTGCAGTCATGGCAGCCCTGGCTGTCTCAGTTGCGTCCGTCAATGCCATAGTTCTTGATTTTGATGCCATTGCCAATGCAGCCATAAGCTTCAGCGGCACCGGCACCTTCGATTTCACAAGCAATTCGAGCGGGGACCAGTTTCAAATAACCGCTGATACGGGTGCCGGAGCGGCGGTCGGCTTAGAGGGCTATTTAGCCGGCACAAACCTTTTTACAATTGGATCGATTACGGACTCTGGAGTGACCCAGACCGCGCCGGTCACAGGTACGGCCACCCTATACATTGTAGACCAAAGCGGCCTTGACCTGACCGGAACGCTCCAATTTGAGGATATTTCCACCTCCTTTAACACAAGCGGAGAGCTTGATTATTTGGGGTCGCTCAATCTCTTTAATATCCAATACTACGGTACGAACGCCGATCTGCAGGCGCTGGCCGCCGCGGGTTCGGCGTCAGATATTGTGACTTTTCCGCTCAATCCTCCCATGTCGTTGAACAATTTGGTCAGCATGGCCTCCAGCACATCGTATGCGGGAAGCCTTACGTCAGGTGTCATCCCGGTACCGGAACCCGCTTCGGCGGCGGTTTTGTTCGTTGGGATAGTCTGTTTTTGCGGCATTTTGTGGCGCGGGAGGATGGACGGTACCCGAAAAGTTTGCGCGGTGCGCGTTGAAAACCGTTACCGCCGACCACTTTCCAAATAACTGTGGCAGTGTCACTTGCCAGGCTGGAACTGGCAGCCGGTAAAGGACGTCGTTCGCATCCACGGCCCTGGCCGTAGAGGCTAGTCTTCGATGGCTTGCGGCTGATTGCCACTTCTCGCCGCCTCACATCAACGGTAACAGATCGCAAGGGTCATTTGCGCTTCTACATGGCCTGTTCTGCGGCGACTGTAAAAAAAATGGCAGTTCTGGGAACTTTATTCTTGACAAAGCATCATAGTTGCGTGCAAATGCAATTAGAGTCAGTAGAAGGTGTGCAGGAATAAAAACAAACGTGCCGTTTTTTGGGGAAAACGGTTGAGAGTGCGATCTCATGAAAACCGGAAAAATAATTATCGGGGCGGTTGCGGTTTTGGTGGGCATGTCGGTTGTCTCAAGCAGGGCTCAGACGCTGGATTTGTCAGGCGGAACGATTGAGGGGGACTTGACGAATCAGACATTAGTGGATTCCGCAAACGGAAACAATGATGGAAAGATTTCCAGCTGGGTCGTCAGCGATTCGAGCGTCGACTCACAAGGGTTAATTTTCATTTATCAGTTGGAGAATTCCGGAACGGATAGTATTACGGGCCTGAGCTTTAACAATTTTAAAGGGAGTCTGGCCTCTACTCCAACCAGTGGGTCTTATTCGAATATTATCGGTAGCGCGACCCTTCTGCCAACTGCAATCGCTCCCGTCGACGGGAACGGAGGGTTCGCGTTTGATACGGTTACTTCCGGAGGCGCGGCCACATTTCAATTGGGGGATCTGGCGGATGGAGGGACGATGAGTTTCTTCGTGGTAGTCTTTTCGGACGTTGATTCGTTTGCGGATGGTTATGCCCTGACACAGGATGATTTTCAGGCCCATGGCGATATTCTGGCGCCGATCGAAGCAATCTACCCCGTCCCTGAACCGTCTTCAGCAATCCTGTTGACTGGCGGAATTCTGTGTTTTTACCTGATGTTGAGATGCCGAAGGGCAATGAGCTAATCCTCGTTTAGCTCTCGATCACGTTGATTTCGACGGGTTCGACATTCACACCATTTTTTTCCAGCCATTTGATTGCGGCTTTCACTTCGTCGCGCGCGCCATCCAGTTCCAGGCAGACGATGCCGATTTCATCGGTGACGCTGGCCTGGCGGATGTTGGTGACGACTTTGAACTTGTGACCGACCTCCCAGATAAACGGCTTTTTAATGAGCCGGGGCGGGTACATGAGCCACAACCGTTGCTGCGTGGGAGTTGTGGAACTGGTCGGCGCCGCAGTTTTCTTTTGTGCTTTTGGCATGGCGGTAAACGGTTTGAGATTTAGTTGAGACTAACCTCCGGCAATGGCGGGGATGATGCTGATTTCATCGCCGTCTTTGAGCGGAGTTTTCTGGTTTTGGAGGAAGCGGATGTCCTCTTCGTTAACGTAAACGTTTACAAAGCGGCGGACTTCGCCTTTTTCATCCATGAGCCGTTCCTGGATGCCGGGAAAGCGGGATTGCAATTCGGCTATGGCTTCGCTGATGGTTGTGGAATTGACCACGACGATTTCCTCGTTATTAGTCAGTTTTCGCAGTGGTGTGGGTATTCGGACTTTTTGTGACATAATGTGCGTATTGCGTGTTGAAAATAGAAAGCATTCAGGCCACGGCTTTTTCCTGCTGCGCCAGCAACGCTTCAAATTCACGCAGGCTTGGTTTGATTTCCCGCGGTTTTCCGACGCTCTTTTCGACGGCGTCGAGCGTTTTCAAGCCGTTGCCGGTCACACAGACGACAACGGAATCTTCGGGTGGAATTTTGCCTGAAGCAATCAATTTCTTTGCCACGCCCAGGGTGACCCCGCCCGCCGTTTCGGTAAAGATGCCTTCGGTTTCCGCAAGCAGCTTGATGGCTTCGCGGATTTCGTCGTCGGTGACGTCTTCGGCAGCGCCGCCGGTGTCGCGCATCACGCGCAGGGCGTAAAAGCCGTCGGCGGGCGTGCCGATGGCGAGCGACTTGGCAATGGTATCCGGCTTGACTGGTTTAAAGAAATCCAGGCCGGCTTTTTGGGCAGCGGCGATGGGCGAGCAGCCTGTCGCCTGGGCGCCGTAAATCTTTGGCTGCGTATCGGAAATCAGGCCCACTTTGACGAGTTCCTGGTAGCCTTTATGGATTTTGGTGAGCAGGGAGCCCGAAGCCATGGGAATGACCGTATGCTGGGGGGTGCGCCAGCCGAGTTGTTCGGCGATTTCGTAGGCCATGCTTTTGGAGCCTTCGGCGTAGTAGGGCCTCATATTGACGTTTACAAATGCCCAGCCAAATTTCCCCGCGATTTCCGCGCACAGACGGTTGACTTCATCATAATGGCCTTTAATGCCAATGACGTTTGCGCCGTAGATGAGGGAGTTTAAAATTTTGCTTTGCTCGAGGTCGGTAGGAATAAAGACGTAGGCCTTGAGTCCGGCGCTGGCGGCCTGGGCGGAGACGGCGTTGGCCAGGTTTCCGGTGGAGGCGCAGGCTACGGTCTCGAAACCAAGTTCCCGGGACCGGCTGAGCGCGACACTCACGACCCGGTCTTTGAAGGACAATGTGGGGAAATTGACGGCGTCATTTTTGATCCACAACTCGCGGATACCGAGCTTTTTGGCGAGGCGATCCGCTTTGACGAGCGGGGTGAAGCCGGCCTGGGAACCCACCGTGGGTTCGGCGGCGATTGGCAGCAATTCGCGATAACGCCACATCGTTTTCGGGCGTGTGGCGATGGACGCGCGCGTCAATGATTGTTTGATGCGTTCGTAATCGTAGGCGACTTCGAGCGGGCCGAAGTCAAATTCGCAGACGTGGGTGGCTGTGAGCGGATACTCGCGTCCGCATTCGCGGCACTTCAGGGCCTTCATGTAACCGTGTTTGTCACTCATATGTTTTTCAACCGCGTTGATGGCCCCTGTGCGCGGGCTATTGTTGCTGCGAATCCAACGGAATCCGGCAACAAAAAGCCCCCAACTCATGCGAGAAGGGGGCGCGAAAACGTATCGTGCTTCTCATTTTTCCCAAGCCAATGGTGCTTGAGCTGGAATTGGCACCTGCATCGAGATCAAAGCTCAATCGGTTGCCGTGGTGTCACTGGGCCAGTCCCTCGACCACTCTGCATGAGACCGTTATATCAACGGATGCGGATAAGTTGATGTTAAATGTCTCGGCTGTCAACCGTTTTTTGATTTTTTGGCGCTAATTCACGGAAGGCTTTCACACGCCTCATAGGTCCTATAGGTCCCATATGACCTGTTTGGTGAATCATACTTGACGCGCCACGCACCACGCACCACGTGCTATTACATTTCCCGACGCCCTTCCAATGCGCGGCTCAGAGTAAGTTCATCGGCAAATTCCAGACCCGCGCCCGCCGGAAGGCCGTAGGCAATGCGGGAAATCTTCAGGTTCGGGCGGGCGAGCCGTTTTGCGAGGTAATTGCTGGTGGCGTCGCCTTCCACGTCCGTGCCCAGGGCGATAATGACTTCGCGAATGGGTTCGGTTTCGAGGCGTTTCTCCAGGCCGGCGATGCGCAGGTCTTCGGGTTCGACGCCGTCAAGAGGGGATATCTTCCCGCCGAGGACATGGAATTTGCCGCAGAAGGAGCCGGCCTTTTCAATGCTCAGGATGTCCACGGCCCGTTCGACGACGCAGGCCAGGGACGCGTCTCGTCGGGGATCCGTACAAATAGAGCAGGGGGATTGTTCGGTGAGCGAGCCGCAGATTTCGCAGAATCTTATTTTTTCCCGGGCGTCGAGCATAGTCCTGGCAAGGCTTTGGACAACCGGGGAATCGGTCTGCACCAAATGAAGCGCGATTCGCTCGGCAGAACGGGGACCCACCCCTGGCAATTTATTCAAAGCGGCAATGAGCGCGACGATGGAATCGGGCAGGGGCATTGATCAACCGAAACCGGGCAGGCTGAATCCGGCGGTGATTTTGCCCATTTCGGAATCGGCAATTTCGCGGGCTGAACCGAGGGCCTGATTGGCGGCCGTCAGGACCATTTCTTCGAGCAATTGCGCGTCGGCCGGATTAAGCGCCTGGGGATCAATCTTAACGGAGGCGATAGTGCCGTCGCATTTGGCCGTGACCTTGACGGCGCCGCCGCCGCTGGTGGCGTCCACGGTGCGCGCGGCCAGTTGTGCCTGCACTTCTTTCATTTGCTGCTGCATTCGCAGCGCCTGCTTTGCCATTTTTCCTAAACTCGACATGTTCTAAATGATTGAATTCTTATTATTTGTTTCGATGCGCATTATACGCGGACTTCGACGATTTGGCCCTTAAAAATTTCGAGGGCTTTTTGAATGAGCGGGTCGTTTTTGAAATCATTTTTGTTGAATGGAACGGACGCTTTTTCTTTAACGGGGACCTCGCGGGACGCCGGGGTTGGCTGGGAGTCCTGCGGCGCCTGCTCAGGGGAGGCGTTCTGTTGTTGCGCCGCTTGTTCGCGCGCCTGGCTGAGCTGTTCCCGGATGCCTGCGGGCGCTTCGTGCTCGATAAATTTAACCTGGCAATGGGGATGGCCCAATTCGGCCAGTTTGGTCTGCAGCACGCCATGATTGCGCGTGTTGTCCACAAGCCCGAGGTGGTCTGCGAATTCAGGATCGAACCCGATGACGAGAAGATTTTTTTCCAATGAAACCGGATGCGCTTCCAGCAGATAAGTGCGGATGAACGGGCTGGCCCGTCCAACGCTCTCTACGAGATTTGTCCAGAGCGCGTTGAGTTCGGCTGGGGACGCGGTGGCCGGGGCGGTTTCACGGAGCAACTCGACATTTTCCTTCGGCGGTGGGGCTGTCTTAGTTGGCGGTTGCGCCGGAGCGACGGTAGCCGCCTGGGCGGCAGGGGCGGAAGACGTTGATAACACGGATATTGACGGTGGTGGCGATTGCGGATTGCCGCCCTGGCCGCGCAACTGGTTCAATTGTTTGAGCACTGAATCAATGGGGACGGCGTTGCGCGCCTCGATGGCTTTGAGCAGAGCGACTTCCAGAAAAATGCGTTTGGACGCGGCATCACGGACGTTTAATTCGGCCTGGGCGAAAGTGTCGAGAATGCGCATGACAGCGTCGGAAGCGGCCATGGCGGACTGTTCGTTGAGAGCGGCGGCTTCGCTTTCTGAAACCTCGAGCAAATTCAAATCGCCTCGGGAAATCTGGTAGATAAGCAGGTTGCGAAAATGGTTGAGCAAATCCGAGAGCAGACGGCCCAGGTCTTTTCCGCCTTGCGCAAGTTGGCCGAGTTCGGCCAGGGAGGCCTGGATTTCGCCGTTCAGCACGGCTTTGCTCAGGTTCAGGATTTGGCTTTCGGCGGCCAGGCCGAACATGGAGAGCACGTCGGCTTCCTCAATTTTATCGCCGCAAAAGCTGATAAGTTGGTCGAGGGTGGATTCGGCGTCGCGCATCCCGCCATCGGCGCCGCGGGCGATGGCGTTGAGGGCTGCCTTGTCAATTTTGACTTTTTCAGTTTTTGCGATTTCGGCCAGGTGTTTTGTGATAAGGGCCGCCGGGATGCGCCGCAAGTCGAACCTTTGGCATCGTGAAAGAATCGTGGGTGGCAATTTTTCGGGATCGGTCGTGGCGAATAGGAAGATCACGTGCGCCGGCGGTTCCTCGAGGGTCTTGAGAAGGGCGTTAAACGACGATGCCGAAAGCATGTGGACCTCGTCCACGAGGTACAGTTTATATTTGCCTGACGCCGGCATGTATTTGACGTGGTCGATAATCATCTCGCGGATTTTTTCGACCTGCGTGTTGGAGGCGGCGTCAAATTCGAGCATTTCGATGCTGTTTCCGGCGGTGATTGCCAGGCAATCGGGACATTCGTTGCAGGGAGTGGCGGTCGGGGCGTTTTTGCAACGCAAACATTTGGCAAAAATGCGGGCGATGGTTGTCTTGCCGGTGCCGCGGGGACCGCAGAAGAGATAGGCATGGGCGATGCGATTTTGTTCAATCGCATTGGACAGCGTCTGCGTCACGTGCTCCTGGCCGACGACGTCTGCGAAACGCTGAGGGCGATATTTTCTGGCGATGACCTGGTAAGACATTAAATCGTAAATTGTAGTGCGTCACTTGTCATGCGAAGCGCATGACGGCTGGCACCAAAGTATTCCGCATTCCGCATTCCGCAATCGCAAATTTGAAAAATGCCAGGGTGACTGCGGCAGATGCAAAGCAAACTACCGTTGCTGCCTTCCGGCCCTGGCGGGGTTCGTAAGTCCGCAATCCGCAGGCCCTGGCGAAAATCAATGTGCCGTAAAATTACCTTTTGTCCAGACAAAGCGCGGCGGCCGCAAGAACGGCGATATGCGGCTTTTTGGTTTGGACGATTTTGACGCGTTTCAAGGCGTTTTGAAATTTGAAGGCGCGCAATCTTTCGCGCATGCGCTTTTCGAAGTAAGGATAACCATTGCTCACGCCACCACCGAGCACAATCATTTCGGGATCGTAGGCGTACAGGATGGCCATGATGACATCGCCGAAAGGATCCCCGAAGGCGGCAAGCATTTCGACGGCTTTGAAATCGCCTTCGATGGCGCGCTTTTCGATTTCGAGGGCGTCGAGTCCGAATTCGCGCTGAAAGAACCGCCCGCTGCAATAATGTTCATAATCATGGCCTTTGTAGGGCGCGTGCCCAATTTCGCCGGCGCCGCCGTTTGAGCCCATAAAGAGTTTGCCTCCAATGACCACGCCCGCTCCCAGGCCGGTGCCGACGATTAATCCAACAAGGTTCTGGCGGCCGCGGCCATTGCCGTAGTGGAGTTCGCCCAGGGCGAAGCACTTGGCATCGTTATTGACGAAGGAAGGGACTCCAAAGCGTTTCTCGAGGAGTTTTTGGAGCGGCACCTTGTGCCAGGATGGGATGTTTGCGACGGAATAGACAATGCCGTCTTTGATCAGGCTGGGCGTGCAAATGCCTATGCCACTGACATTTGGCCGGATGACGGCCTCGATGGTTTCAAAAATTTCTTCGAGGATAATTTTTTGACCCGCGTGCGAGGAAATGGGCCGCTTTTTCAGGGAAATGATTTTGCCGTTTTGAACAAGGCCGGCGCGCACGTTTGTGCCGCCGAGATCAACGCCTACGTACAGGGGATGTTTAGGATTACGCTTGGACATACGGGCGCAAGGCTAAATTAAATATTGGAAATTAAAATTAAAAAGCGCATAACGCATTATTCGCGTCCTGGCAGCTTTGGGTTAGATTGCGTTCATGCAAACGAAGACGAGGATTGGATTTATCGGCCTTGGTATCATGGGTAGCCGAATGGCGGCGAACCTGCAAAAACACGGTTACCCTCTCGTTGTTTTTAATCGCACGCAGCAAAAAGCCGAGACGCTGGTTTCCGCGGGCGCTGAATGGGCGGCAACTCCGGCCGCCCTCGCCGGTCGCGCGGAAATCATTTTAACCATGCTCGCCCATCCGGATGCGGTCGAAGGCGCGGCCATGGGAAAGGATGGGTTTCTTGCGCAGGCGTCGCCAGGCCGATTATGGGTGGACTGCAGCACGGTAAATCCATCGTTCACGCGTAAAATGGCGGCACAGGCGCAGGCTCGCGGTGTTCGATTCATGGATGCGCCGGTTACGGGCTCGAAGAGTGCGGCGGAACAGGGCAAACTCATCATCTGGGCCGGCGGCGCCGCGGGCGACCTGGAAACGGTCCGTCCGATGCTTGAATGCATCGGGAGTAAAGTTGTCCACTGTGGGGACGTGGGCATGGGTGCGTCGATGAAAATGGTGATGAACCAATTGTTGGGCACGGCTATGGCGGCATTTGCCGAAGGATTGATACTTGGCGAATCGCTTGGACTGTCCCGTAAACTGGTCCTTGATTCAATTCTGGGCAGCCCCCTGGCTGCGCCGTTCCTGGCGGCCAAGCGCGAGCGGATTGAGGATGGCAAGTTCACTCCGGCGGACTTTCCGTTACGTTGGCTTCATAAGGACATGCATTTGGCGGCCGTGAGCGCATACGAGACGGGCGTGGCAATGCCGCTGACAAACGATGCCAAGGAAATGTATCAATTGGCGATCCGTGAAGGTCACGGCGAGGCGGATTTTTCCGCTGTTTATTCTTTGCTGGCGTCGAATCATTGAACTGTTGAACTGCCGAAGGGTTTGCGAATCAGGGAATGCGGTCTTTTTTGTTGGCATTCAATTGTGTGCCTGGCGGATAGTTTGATCCTGTGAAATGTTTTTTATCATTGGCGTTGTTCGTGACGTTGCTTGTCTGCACGGTGAGGGCAGACGAGGTGTTTAGCAATTTGCTTAGCTCAGCCGACAGCGCAGAAAGACGTGGCGATGTTGCGAAGGCAGCGGCTATTTACGATGTGGCTCGGCATGCGGGGACGAATGACGCGCCGAATTTGTGCGTTCTGGCGCGGCGTTATTGCGACCTTTCTTCTTTGGCAAGTTCCGCAGGTGTCCAAAAAGGCCTGGTGGCTCGGGCGCTGGATTGTGCCGGTCGGGCCGTGGCGCTGGAACCGGGCAATGCGACAGCGCACGCTTCGGTGGCAGTTTGTTACGCAAAAAGCTGTGCCTTTGCCGACATCAAGACGGAACTGGCCTATTCCAAATTGTTCAAGCAGGAGGCGGAAAAGGCCATCGCCCTGAATCCGAAAGAGGACGTCGCCTATTACCTGTTGGGACGGTGGAATTACGCAATCGCAAACGTCGGATTCTTCTCACGGACGTATGTGAGAATGATTTATGGAGGGTTCCCGAAGGCGAGTCTCGCGGATTCCGTGCTCTATTTCAAAAAGGCGTGTGAATTGGCGCCGAATCGAATTCTGTATCACGCCGGGCTGGCGACCGCTTATGGCGCGCTCGGCGAGAAGAAACTGCAATTGGCGGAACTCCAGGCCTGCTGCTCCCTAAAACCGTCAGATCCGGAGGACGCTAAGGCACGGGCGGATGCGGAAAAACAATTGCAAATGATGAATTAGTCGAGGGGGAAGAGATCGAACTGGCTCCAAACTCTGTTGATTCCTTCATTAATTACATCCGCTCATGCCGTAACTGGGAGGGGCGCTATAGTTTTGATTTGCAATGTTGTCAAGCTCTGTGATGGTGGGTATATCATTCGTCAGAAAAGGCCCGGATAATGGGTGTCCGGGCTCGGTTCCCCAATAGGTTAAAAAGCAACGCGGGCCATTATGCGCCTGGTTCCAAACCCAGTTCGCGGCCTCGTAAAAGTAGGAGGGCCTGTTCGTTTCTTCCGATGCGTTGCACTCACAAACCGAAATCGTGGCGTTTGTCGCCCCGTAACCCTCGGTATAGACGTGCCCTGCCCACTTGTTCAGAGGCACGGTGGGATCACAATCGTCGTCGTAGTAGACATCCATGCCGTAAAAGTCCAGTCCTGGAGGCATCCAGTTGGTATTCCACGTCGTGTTGTCGATGGCTCCGACAACGCAATTGGCATGAATCCTTTTGGCAAAATGATAAAGATACACCAGCATGTTTGTCTCGTCCGGGCCGGTGATGGCCTCGCCGTTGCCATCCACGTAATTTTGATTCGAGGCCTCATGCCAGCAATTCAACATGTCCCCCGAAATAGAACCGGCCATGAAATTGGTCAGTTTCGAGTCATAGGCTCCATTTAACAGGTTGGAGACGTTGGGATAAATGGAAACACACATGTAAACCGTCCCGTTGGGATCCGTTGGCCGGGCAGGCCATGCGTCCGGTACGTTATCCTTTTCACAGTAATAGCGCTCACCGCTGACGGGTATGCCTGCGGACTGATAGTCCGCCACCCAATCTTTATTGCATCCCCGCATGTACTTGAGGGCCGGTGTTTGTGACATTTTCAACGTGTAATACTGCTGGCAGGCGTTTGAGCTGATAGGAACGGTCAGGTTGAAACAGCCTTTGCTATCAAATGAATTCGTCGCAGCCGCAGTCCAGTCGGTCAATGACAACGTCACGTTTGTGGAGGTTAAAAGGGTGTATTCGCCATTGCTGCTGCCGCCCAGGCCGTACAAAACGACATTCGTGTTGAGCATCGACAAGTTGGTGAACAGAGGGCCGCCCAAAGTCCCTCGTGCCGCGGGCAGGATGAGCGAGAACAAAAGCAAAACCGCCGGAACACCCATTCGAGAACGAATTAAATGCGGCACAAACAGAATAAAGACTAAATTTTTCACGATTTTTGAATCACTCGGCCGTCTAATCCGTATAATCGCGGATGTTGGCAGAATCTTTCAGAAATAATTTGTCCGCAGCGTTGTTTTCAGTTTGGCGGAATTCTCAATCTGCCGTGTAATCAGCGGATTCGTCTATGCAGAATTTGACGGCAAGGACATCGGCCTTTTCAATGACCGGCGGTTGGGCAAACAACTCCGGCGCTCTGTGCCATTCTTTTGATAAAAATTTTTGGAATAAAAGCCATCCCTGATTGCTCTCACCGTTAACGAGATGAAATGGATCTGCTTATTTGTGATGTTTGCTGCTGTCACTGCAACCGCAGAACCGCTGGTGTTTCAGAGTGCCGGGCGCCAGGCAGCGCTGCTCGAGCTTTACACGTCCGAAGGTTGCAGCAGTTGCCCGCCCGCCGAGCGATGGGTGAGCGAGCTGAAAGGCGCGCCAGGCCTCTGGAATGAATTTGTGCCCGTCGTCTTTCACGTAGATTATTGGAATAACCTGGGCTGGCGTGACAAACTGTCCAGCCCCCAATTTTCCGACCGCCAGCGCGGCTACGCGCGGGCCTGGTCGGCGGAAAACATCTATACTCCGGAATTTGTTTTGAATGGACGTGAATGGGGGAACTGGCTCGGCTCCCGGGGCGCGCCTTCCGCGTCCAAAAACAGGGTTGGAATATTGCAGGTCAATTCTGATGACGGCAAACACTGGCAGGTGAGTTTCAATCCGGTGGAAAATGAAAGCGTCACCGATTACGAAGCCACTGTCGCGGTACTGGTCAGCGGGCTGAACTCTGAAGTCACAGCAGGCGAGAATTCAGGCCGTGATTTGAAACACGATTTCGCTGTGCTTTCACTCGTTACATGTTCGCTCGTCAGCCGGACCAACGGATTTCGAGGAACCCTTGTCATCGATCCCGACTCCAAAGAAGTTGCCGGGCGTCGGGCGCTTGCCGCCTGGGTGACGCGCCGCGGAGAACTTAAACCGCTGCAGGCCACCGGAGGCTGGCTGCCAGAGCCGATAAAGACGATTCCGCCTGCAAAATAGTCAACACAACAATAATTCCACAAATGAAACTCAAAAAAATTGATCGCTGCAAACAGTTGTTCGCCATTTTAACCTGCGCCTTTCCGCTGATGGTGAACGCGCAGATGGACGGCATGGCGCACGATACCATGAATACCACCAACTCGGATCAAATGAGTGGCACGAATTCAGACAACATGCAGCCATCATCCAAAATGGGCGGCATGGGTTCAGATAATATGAGGAACACCAACACATCCCAAATGGGAACTATGTCGCCGGTCACGAATACTACCCCGATGGACAACATGGCGTCCGGTATGATGAGCGAGGCCAATCCGCCAGGCGTCGGAAGTTTGGCGCCTGATTTCACTCTCAATACGCTTGACGGCCAATCGGTGCGGCTCGACGACCTCACGGCCAAAGGCAAGGTGGTGCTTGTTGTTTTGCGCGGCTGGCCTGGCTATCAGTGCCCATTCTGTTCCCGTCAAGCGCGCGATTTTATGAACTATCAAAAAGAACTCATGGGTGATGGGGTCCAGGTCGTGATGGTTTATCCCGGGCCCTCGGACGATCTCAAGTCGCACGCGGCTGACTTCCTAAAAGACAAAGACTGGCCAAAAGATTTTCTGCTCGTTCTTGATCCGGATTATTCCTTCACCAAAGCCTATGGGTTGCGTTGGGATGCGCCGAGGGAGACCGCCTATCCATCCACGTTCATAATTGGCAAGGACAATAAAGTGATCTTTGCTCACATCAGCAAAAAGCACGGCGACCGTGTCAAAGCCGATACGGTGCTAAAAGCGCTTGATGCCGGATCAATGGGCGATGGCATGATGAAGCCCGGCATGTAAGCCGATTTCGCGTGAGTTGATAATAATAACAAAAGGCAGGATTCGAGCCTGCAACCAGCCGGTTAATCCCGACGAGCCGGGGCTCTGCCATTGAGCAACGTTCCGACGAATCCAAATCGGGCCGAAAAAAATTGACGGTGCAGGCGAAAATCTGTAGCCTTTTTGTCTGTTTGGGTTCCAGAGTAGCTCAATGGTAGAGCAGCCGGCTGTTAACCGGCTGGTTGTAGGTTCGAATCCTACCTCTGGAGCCAATTTAAATTCCCTTGTTTTTCAGGGATTTGGCTTCAGGAAGTAGTTCAAAAACCCCAAGTGAGGGGGAAAATCACTGTGCGCCGTTTCAACCGCTGAACAAGATATCCGCGATGAAATCCGGCATCTCAAGGAAAAGATTCCGTTTTATGAAAAGCGAATCGAGAATTTGAAATGGACATGAAACAGCGTGTTGAGACACGCGGCGAAAAATTTGAAGTCGTGATTGAAAAAACAACGGTCAAAGATCGCGCCATCGCCGGAGAGTTGTTAAACCGTATCGCGCGGGGCGTGGCTGGCGGCAGGGAGGAATACCATGCAGGTTCATTTGCCGGTTTTGACTAATTGTCCGGCCAGCCTTCTTGCAGCAAGTCGAAATCATCCTAAAAGGACGTAATCAATACGCGGCAACCGTTTCTGATTCGCCAATAGGGACAGTCCGCTCAATGGAACACATTCCGCAGAATTTTGAGGAACGCCTTTCATCCCACCAGCGGGATTTGAGAGAAGCCGAAAAAAACTGCTGGGAATTGGAAATGAAAATCGGCCAACCATTTGAACATGGGGAAAAGTTGCAGGCGCTTTGCCAGCGCGAAAAGAAACTGGAAGACGCTTTGGATATTACAAAGAATCAAGCGTCAAATTCGCTCGCCGCAGAGGAAACGGAAGTGCAAACGATTAAAGAAACCGAAGTGGAATCAATTCAGGAAACACCAGATAAAATTTCTCACTTGAAGAACATGGTCAAAATGCGCGTGGCGATGACGCAATAAATACGTTCCATAAATTTTCACGGCATTACAACTCTATAAAACCTTTGACTGTAATTTGCCGTGTTCGAGTCGGTAAATATAAACGGTCCAGTATTGGTGTAAACGGATGTCCAATTCACAAGGTTTGTCGAAGTTTGAACCACATACGTTTGTCCTTCCAAGCCTTGCAGGCCAAATTGGAAGTTGCCGTTGGCCAAAACTTGTGGAGTCACGATCATCGCGTTGCTACTGACTACATTGCTGGGTGGAACCACCGTGGCAACGACTAACGATGAAGTTGAACCAGACCCAGTAACCGCAGATACCGCGTAGCTTAAGGATTGTGTTAAGGCAATTGTTGGGCTCGGTTCAGTATAAATTCCAACGCCAGCGGACACTTGAGCGATATTCGTATATGTGCCTCCCGGAAGAATAGCGCGCCAAATGTAGTATTGAGTCACATCACGATCATTATAGCCATCGTCATCAGACAATGCCCATTCGAGAACATTATTGCCGGTGCTTTCAAATTGTACACTTACGCCGGTGGGTGGGTCGGGCGGTGTTGGTTCCGTGGTAACTTCTATTGCTGACGATAGGGAGCTTTCGTTGCTTGATGTATCCAGTGCGCTGACAGCAATAAAATAATTTGTGCCGACTGCCAGCCCACTCAGAAGACAATTTGTCCCTGTCACGAAAACAGGCGAAGGATTTCCATCGATTTCGGCCGTTCCATTCCATGGTGGGCCTGCTGAACCGGCGGAATAATAGACACGATATCCCGCAAGATCTGGTTCAGTGTTTGCGGCCCATGACACCCAAATACGGCTTTGGCCGGCGGTCGCGACGACATTTGCCGGCGTTGCGGGCGGATTTGTATCAATCAAATTGACCGTTACGCTTCCGTAAGCATTTCCAGCCACGGAAGACAGATTTATTTGAGCCACATTGCCATATGGCAGAGCTTGCAATTGAAGCGTAAGAGCGCCATTGGTGCTGACTACCTGAACGCCAGGTAAATTGGTATCACAATCAGGGCTTAAAATTTGAACCCCTGTTGCAGTAGCAGTAAAGAGCCATTGTTGTGTGGCGACATTTCCGCTGTTCAACATTAGGTTAGTGACCACAACTGTCATGGTCGAAATCCCATCAGCAGGCAGGGCATTTGTGCTTGAAATTAGCCGTAAATCTCCTGTGGGCATCGGCGGCGCAATGGCGAAAATGCCCAGATTGGTAATTGTCGCCGTTACCGTGTCAGAATTGGTATTCACCGTGCCGCCGGCCAACTGCCAGCCGTTAGTGTAAAGTTGATACATTTGAAACTGACACGGGGCCAAGCCGGTTATATTCGCGTTGCTGTAACAAATTGCGAGAGTCGCCGTTCCGTTGAATGCATTAGTGCTTGAAAACTGATAGATGCCGCCAATGCCATAAATGTAATTGCTGCTTCCGTCCGGCGGCAAATAAGCGACTCCACTCCCCATCGGGCTGCCTAACGGCACGGGTTTCCCAGCAGGAACTGCCAATGAAATCTGCGAAATATCGGGGACGAATGATGAAAGAATTTGGGACCCGGTATTCAATGCTCCCTGCCCGATGTTTAAGGTCGCCTGACCAGCTTGAATCAAGGTCGTCTCTGTATCATCAGCCACTGTCGTAACCGTCTGGTAATAGACGTCATCTAAAATCGGTGCAGCATTTTGGATCCATTGCAATAATAAATCCGGCCACGTTTGAGATGGAAATAAGCTAGTGCTCATTGCCGGATACGACTCAGTGGGATAATGTTGTGCGCCAAAAATTGCTCCCCGTTGCACAACTTTGTCGGCACCACGTTCAGCTTCACCATTAAAATCACCATTAAAACTCAAGCCGAACGTGGCTAAATCAACATCAAGGCCCACACCAATCCCCACTTCGGCCGCATAAATAGATCTTTGATAGTTTATGGCTCCGCCTGACAAAGGAACCTGCCAAATCTCTGTCAATTCACGGGGATAATTTGGCGGATTACCTGGAAGGTCGTAAAGCTGCCAATCGTCGAGGATCGGTGGAATTGATTCTGAATCTGATAATGATAATTCACCTGACAGCTCCAACTGATAGGGATTGGAAGCACCTTGTTGGGTCCAAGTTTTTGCCAAGAGTTCGCCGCCATAACTGCTATTCAAGAAGAATCCCGGGCTGAAAGACGAACTGCTTGAAGGGGAAATTTGCAAAAGCAACTGGTTTATCTGTGAAGCTATGTTTAGTCCGCCCATTACGTTGAGGCTTCCGGTTAACCCAATGACCGGCGCTGATTCCGCGCAATTTCCAAATCTCCATTCGTAACCGGCTATTCCAGCGGCGCTTGCCGAAAGACTTCCATAAAAAGGAGTTCCTCCAACTGGAACTGATTTCTGCTGCCCGTTTCCATCAAATAGGGCACTTCCTAATGTTCCCTGAATGTCACCTCCGAGTTGAAGATCCCCTTCGACAGATTGTAGATTTGCACCGAGAAAAGATGGTTCGATACTTCCCTCGACATAACTGTAAAATGCCATCCCGAAATCACCAACCGAACTTCCGCCCGCCGTAAGCAAATTTCCCAAATCAAGATAAAGTTTCATAGCGTTTTCCGAAGGGTCTGTCGAATTCGGATCTGCAAACGAATATTTTGTTTGCAGAACAGGCCCCCAAAATAGCCCCGCACTTGCAGAAGCGCCGCCGCTGAATTGGAGCGAATCCGAACTCGTTTGCAACGACGCACCCACGTCGAATCCTTCGCCGACACTCCCTGTTATCTCGAACGAATCAATTCGCGCAATGGATTCGCCTGTAGCGGTTCCGCTGACAATGGTTTGGCGAATTTCACTTTCAGCCGATACGTTGCCACCAACGCTAACAACAGGCGCGACCGGCACCGGAACATTACCACCCACCTGTAATTCTTGCCGCCAAACCTGATCGTAACTGCATGAAGCTACTTCGGCTTGAAATTGATTTACGACCTGGCCATCGATGCTTAAATAAATCGTTTGGGGACTAGAATTCAAATACGACGAAGGAATGGTGATTCGGACAGTCCCGTGTCCGTCTCCATCTGAAGTCCCAGCCGTAGTCCCCGGCCAATACGGCGAAGAATCACCCTGCGTGATTGTTGTGCCACCTGAAGTTGTCACTGAAACAGAGATTCCTCCTTGTGGGTTGCCGCTGGCATTTTGCACGCAATAATAACGATAGGCCGTGCCACCTTGCTCGACAGTGGTAATAGCTGGATTTACATTAAGCATATCATTAAGGGTATATGGTCCGCCTACGCTCGTAAGTGATATATCGCCCAAGTCAATGATGCTGTTGACGGGCACATTAATACCGGTCAATTGAGTAGAATTGTATCCGGCTGCGGAAACATTCAAAACGTAACCATTACCGGAAGGAACGCCTGAAAACGAGAACGTCCCATCATTTAGCGTGTTGGCCGTAAACATAGTATTTTCAATCTTTACCTGTGCGTTGACAATTGGTGAGCCATTTCCTAGAACCTGACCGTCGATTCCACCAAAGAAAGACGAGGGATTACCAACCACAACAGTCGCGACGATTCCAGATAAGTCGCCCGAAATGACAGGTGGACTTTCCTCAAAAGAATTGACGGATGCACTTGTATCAGTGGTCAAAAAGGTTTGGAACCACAATTGATAAGTTCCCGTACTTGAAGGCAGAACCAAATTCGACCAGGAGGCGGTGCCGCTGCTGCCGCCAGAAGAGGGAGTGCCATTGTAAACAACTTGAGGCGTCCCACCAACCCATTGTCCTGAATTGTTGACCAATCCCACAACTGTTACCATGCTCTGACCTGCGCTGCCGCCGTCCGCAGCCGAATAGGGGAAACTGCCCGATAGGTAGGCTTCGGGCGCGAGCGTGATGTTGTTTTCTTGGATTCCATTCAATGTCGCCATCGCTGTCGGAGTGAAACTTGGCGGATTGCCGACGATAACCGTTGCCACGAGTCCTGACAAATCGCCCGACGTCGTCGGTGGACTCATCTCAAAGGAACTGATGGCAGCACTCGTGCTGGTTGTCAGAAAACTTTGAAAATATAATTGGTATGTCCCTGAGCTTGACGGCACGACCAAATTCGACAAAGAAGCGGTGCCGATACTGCCGCCTGAAGAAGGCGTGCTATTATAGACAATTTGTGGCGTTCCGCCCACCCATTGCCCAGAATTGTTGACCAATCCCACGACAGTTATCATATTCTGTGCAGCGCCGCTGCCTGGCGTCGCCAAATACGGAAAACTGCCCGACAGGTAGGCACTGGTCACAAGCGTGATGCTGTTTTCCTGGGTTCCATTCAATGTTGGCATGGCAGTTGAGGTAAAAGTCGGCGGTGAGGTTTCTGAAAAATTCGCAGTTATTGTCGAATTGCCGTCAACTACTGCCCCTACCGAAGGGGTGCTTGCTGAACCGGAATTGAACCATATATCGGACGAGGCAGTCCATCCCGAAAAAGAGTATCCCTGATTTGGATTAGCCGTCAGATTTCCTCCGACCTCAGAAGCCTGCTGGAGATTAACAGATTGTCCAGACGAAACAACGCCTGATGCGACACTGGCCTGATATGAGATAGATCCACCTTGTCCTGCAATAATTGTCCATGAATAGTTGCCAGACAGAATACCGGGACCGACTTGCACTGTCTGTGATAATGAAGAGGTAGCGCCACCGCTATAGTATGCGGTAGCTGTAATTGTATATTCGCCAGCCAAAGTATATATATGACTTTGCGGAAACCAACCAGGTGCTTGCTGCCCGTCTCCCCAGTTCCAAACGAGGCTAGTGGGGGAATTATAAACACCACCGTTTATGTCAACTTGAAGTCCGTTGATACAAGGGGTGAAAAAGAAAATATTTTGGGCACATAGCTGCCACAAGCAAGCCATCGTCATCGCAGCAATTAACGTAATTGTTTTCAATTTCATAAATTTTCACTTTCTTAATACGGCGTTTCTAAATTCATGATTTCACGCGCACATCACAGGTCATGGCAACAATGCCGAACGATAAAAACGGACCTGATTACTCGCAGAAGGATCAAACCATAGGCCATTTGTATTGATGTTGAAAACGTTCCCGATAATTGTCCAAGTTGAGGAGGCAAAATTTGGCCTTTCCTGAATCGCATAAAATCGTGGAACCGATCCGTCGAGCGAAAGAGACGGGCCAAATCCAGAAAGGGATTGAATACTTAATTGAAATGGCACATTAATAATATTCGGAAGAGCCGCCATTTGAGCCGAAAGATTCGTGTATGTTATGTCGCTGACCGGAAAATTTAACGATTCAAATTCGCCCCTCAAGTCCGTTTGAAAGGAATACGACAAAGCCGCCACCCAAAGCGTTGCTCGAAAAGAGTCTGCGGCCGGTGAATCTGCGTCCGGACTAAACGAATTTAACCAATTGCTGTTAAATAATTCCAACGCTTGCATAAGCCGCTTTAGCGGTATGCGATAACCTTGATCATTTAACTCAGCGTACTTAAAAAACTCATAGGAAATCGTGGAAAAAGTATCAATCGTGACGTCAGGACTCACCGTTCCGTTATTCCATGACTGAAACACACTTCCGGTATTGGTATAATCATTGTAATTGGCGACAATGATAGACATTCCGCCAAGGGCGCTGTTGCGAATGTCGGCGACCAAATCGGGACTCAATCCAAGTTCGTCCCTGTGATTCAGCAATTCGTAGGCTGTGGCAATTTCAAAAATGCCGCCAAGTGATTCACTGATGATCTCATTGGCATCTCCATCAATCTTGCCTCCGAAACAATAATTTGAGGGGCAATTCAGAGTAAAATTTTTCCCCATTTCGTTAAAATAAAAAACCCAAGGGACACTGCCTTCAAGTGCATTGGTATCGCCCCCTGAAAAGGCTACCGGTGCGGAATACCAGAGAGAATAATATCCGGCAAGCCCTGGGTCACACAATACAACCTGCTGGAACTGACTATTGACGAGGACATAATCCTCATTAACGAAATCGCGCTCCATTGCCGCCGCAGCCGTCAAAACGTATTGAATCGTTGTTTGCGGAATGACGCCAAACTCTGTGGTCGTGAAGTTGGTAAGAGTGGCAGAAAATGGGTAGCCGTTTCGGCTGACCAGGTTTTCAGGTGAGGTCGGAATATTAACGGCTGTATCTGAAGGTAACGGAACCGGCTGAACATTTGGCGGTACAAACCATACTACGGTTTGAGCCGTTCCAGTCGTCCCACCGCCGTAAAACGCTGTCACGGTTACAACGTAATTTGAGGACACACTGGAATATGTGTGTGATTGCGGAAAGAAGCCGCTTGTCGCTGAACCATCGCCCCATTGCCAATAAAATGGGGTGCTAGGCTGGCGAGTATCACCGCCATTAAAATTAACCTGCCCACTGTTAGTATTGGCGCTTACGACACCAAAGCTTAAGCTTTGGAACGGTCCAAAAAGTGCGGATTGGAAGTTGAATGAATTCGTGGGCGAGCCGGGCAGGATGGGCCGGGCCGACATCTGTGCATCACATTCGTTCCCTACACACCAACACCTCCAAACGACAACTGTGCAGGCAATAATAATCCTTGATATGAAACAGGTTTTATTGAAATTTGGAGTTTTCATTCGTGCTCGTGATTTCTGTTTCAAATTATGCGCTGGGTTGATTTATACGGTCACGCTTTGCGAATCTTGCAGAATATCTTATCGGAAAAGAAAACGGTAACGGCGTCGCCAAGACAAATGCGAAAAAAGAATAAAAAACTCCCTTCACAGAAGAGCCAGCCGTTCTGCCGTTTATGGCGCTACTGAATTTTACCTTATCCTTGACCGCCCAATGTGAAACTCTCGACTTCATTCGGGCCGGAAAAACCGTCGCTGAGAGCAACAGCCTGTGAAAGCCATAATATTATCCCCACCCAACAAAACGTCAATATTCATTTTGCAACAGTTTTGTGACTAACCATTCCCTTTCTGGACTATGAATTTCCAAAGCAATGTGAAGGTTGTTCCAATGGCGGACCGAAAACTGCAACCGAGAACATCGTCAATATCCTCCCATTGAAGCGACGGAGCCTACGTTGTTGGGGACAGAAGTGTTGCGGGCCGATTCAAACAATTCTTTCGCCTCTTCCAAATGTGCCGTAATCGAACATAATGGAAGACGGCCTCAAAGACTTCGGGGTTTGTTCGCTGACGCCTTTTTCCCCAGCCCCCTGAAGGCACGCGCCCAAACCCCGAAGACTTTTCAGCCTGCCAATGATTTTCAGGGATGTCGCCGCTCGTGCCTCGCGGCCACATCAGGAGAAAACAAGCGCCCGCAGCAAAGGAAACTGGTCCGTCAATTTCAATTGTTAACCAACGCCTGCCGACTCCGTGAATCTAGCGTGAATTCACTCGCAATCGAGGAAGCGCAAGCACAAACCATGAAAGAGAGCGAACCCGAATCAACTCAGGAAACGCCGAACAAAATCTTCTCGATTACAGAACGTGACAAAAACGCAAGCCAGCATTGGCCATTAAACGAAAATAAATAGGGTTGTACCCGCGAAGGCTTCGTGTTGCCGCGCCGCCATTTTACTGTTCCGTTTTGGTTGTCAAGGACCCTACGGAAAAACGGTCAAACAAATGACTCGCGTTTTCTCGTTCCTCCTTGACAACCAAAACGGAGCAGTGGGCGTCCGCTAGCCCGCCGCGCAGTTGGCCATTGAGCGGAACTATTGAAGCGGCTCTGCGTTGAAGGCCGGTTGTTTTATTCCTTTCCTTGATTCCCAACAATTTGTTATGGACAAACCCGGTTGCGCCTGATACAATCTCCCGCGAACGGGGCGAAAAACGTTAGAAAGAAGAAGGGAGTGCGGGGCCATATTTTGCACACTCCTCTTGTGCCGGATCAATGCAGTTGAACCGAAATTCAGATGGAAGACCACTATGAACATTTGCAAAAAAACCGCGCGGCGGCTCATTCGCCCTTTGGCTTTTCTCATTATCGCAGGATTCGTTGATGCGGCCCGGCTGGCTTCGGCCCAGACGGTCACATTTCCCGATGCCAATCTGGAGGCGGCCGTCGAATCCGCACTTGGGCTGTCCTCCGGACCGATCACGGTGGCGGAAATGTTGACGCTGACAACCCTGACCGCCAGCGGTGACAACATCCAGGACGCCACCGGTCTGCAATATGCGACCAACCTTACCTATCTGGATATTTCTGGAAACAACCTGACCACTATCAGCCCACTGGCCGGTTTGACGAATTTGAACCTGCTTTACATTAACGGCAACCAAATCACGAACCTCTCGCCGCTGGACGGCATGGTGAATTTACAGAACCTGCAAATCGGCGAGAACCCGCTTTACGACTTGTCACCCCTGACCAACCTAATTGCGCTGGCGTCGTTCGATGCCGGCTATGATGCCGTGACCAACCTGCCGTCATTGGCAGGGCTGACTAATCTAATGTCCGCCTCGGTGGACAACAATCAGCTTGTCAGTCTCGCGGGTTTTACCGGGATGACTAACCTGACCTATCTGGAGACCGGAAACAATCCTTCGCTCACGAACATTGCCGCAGTGGCGACATTGACCGGTCTCACGCAACTTTACCTCTATAGCGACCAGCTTACCAATGCCGCTCCGGTGGCCGGATTGAAAGAGTTGACCAAATTGTCCCTGAGCCAGAATCACATCAGTGACCTCTCGCCGCTGGCGGGGTTGACCAACCTGAACAACGAGCTGGACATAGACAACAACGATGTGACCAACCTGTCGCCACTGGCCGGATTGACAAATCTGGGCACGCTCCACATTTTCAGCAATCCCATTTCAGACCTCTCGCCCTTGGCGAATTTAAGTGCTCTTAATTATCTTGATTGCAGCTTCTGCAATATTGCCGACTTGTCGCCGCTGGCCGGATTGACAAATCTGGGCAACCTTTACATTAACAATAATCAAATCACGGACCTTTCGCCGCTGGCCGGGATGACGCAATTGAGCCAGTTGAATGCGGGCAACAACCAAATCAGCGACCTTACGCCGCTGGCGGGATTGACGAACCTGACCTGGCTGCCGTTGAATAACAATCAGATTACCGATCTCACGCCGCTGGAGGGGTTGGTTCAGTTGAACACGCTGGTATTGGATAACAACGGGATTTACCGGCTGGATCCCCTGACCAATATGGTGAATCTCGGCACGTTGACCATGGAAAATAACTTCGTGAGCAATCTGGACCCGTTGCTGTTTCTGACCAACAGCCTGACCACGCTGGATGTCAGTTACAACAGTGTGAGCCTGAGTCCCGGTTCGGATGCGATGAACGTCATCAATACCTTCCTCAACCTCGGCGCGAATGTCACCTACGAACCGCAGAACACGACGCCTGCCATTGATGTGCCGCCGACGAACCAAACGGTGAACGTCGGCGACACGGCGGTCTTCTCGGTGGCCGCCACTTCAAGCTCGCCGCCGGATATCTATTATCAATGGTATTATAACTATAGCCCGCTTACCGACGGCGGCAACATCACGGGTTCCACCAGCAACATTTTGAGCGTCACGGTAACCAACGCCAACGAGGCTGGAGCTTATTACGTTGAGGTTTCTGACGATAACGGGACCATCTTCAGCGACAACGCCTATTTGACCGTCACCACGTCAATGACCATCGCATTTCCCGACACCAATCTGGAGGCGGCCGTCCAGTCCACACTCGGTCTGTCACCGGGGCCGATCACGGTCGAAGAGATGTTGACGCTGACGAGCCTCACCGCGAGCCAGGACCAGATTCAGAATGTCGAGGGGCTGGAGTATGCCACCAACCTGGCCTATCTGAATATTTCTGAAAATGACCTGACCGACATCAGCCCGCTGGCCGGTTTGACGAATTTGAACCTGCTTTACATCAACGGCAATCAAATCACGGATCTCTCGCCGCTGGACGGCATGGTGAATTTACAGCACCTGCAGATCGGCGAAAATGCGGACCTCTGGAATATCTCACCCCTGACCAACTTGACGGACCTGGTAACACTGGACGCCGGCTTTGATGACATTACCAACCTGCCACCGTTGGCCGATTTAACGAACCTCACTACACTCCTGGTGGACAACAACCGGATTTCCAATCTGGCTCCTTTGACTGGAATGACCAATTTGACTTATCTGGACCTCAGTTTCAATGACGTGACCAATCTTTCGCCGCTGGCCGGACTGGTCCAACTAAACACACTTTACGTCAACAATAACCAGATTACCGGCCTTTCGCCACTGGCGGGGTTGGCCAATCTAAGCATCCTTTGGATCAACAACAACCAAATCACCAACCTTGCGCCGCTGGCCGGCCTGACCCGGTTGACTCAGTTAAACGCGAAAACCAATCAAATTAGCGACCTCACACCGCTGGCCGGGCTGACGAACCTAAACGCCATTGACATCAGTTTCAACGACGTGACCAGCCTGTCGCCGCTGACCAACCTCGTGAAGCTGGCCGTTCTATACTTCAACAACGACCAAATTTCGAGTCTCTCGCCGTTGGCGGGCTTGACCAACTTGAACGATGTGGAGATGAGTTACAATCTGCTGAATCTATCGCCGGGTTCCCCGGCTTTGGCTGAAATTCAAAGCCTGGAATCCAACGGCGCGACCGTCGTATATCTCCCGCAGAACCTCGCGACACTGCTCTCACTCGTTCGGTTGAACAATCATCAATTTCAATTTTCCTTGAGCGGCGCAACGGGATTGGTTTATCAGGTGCAATTCACAACGAACCTCGTCAAAGGCCCCTGGGTTTCTCTTGGCGCCGTAACCAACGTCACGGGCGACACGCCTTTTACCGATTCCTCCGCGACAAATTTCATTCGATTTTACCGGCTTATAGGCCCTTGATTCCTGTTATATTACCCGGCCAAAACCGTCTCAATTTATTTCCTTGTTCACACGCCGAAATTGCGTGACAGTGCGTTTTTGCGTCATTTTGGGTGTTTTTTGAAAAATGCGGCTTTCGGCCCTGCTGATGTGCCTATTCTCCGTGTTCGCGCATGGCCGCGGAAAACTTATTTTGGATTTCTCTCCTTCACCATGAATTTGCTGGCAATATTGCAACTTTTATCTGATGTGGTTGGTCAGGCGGATTTGAAGTGTAACTGGAGGAAAGTGCGCCGGTTCCTACCCCCGCCAGCGCTTCGAAAAAGAGCATTTTTGAGTGGGGGGAAAGTGAGGGGGGAAAAGGAAGTGATTTTGCAGGAATCTTGTTAGCACAGGTTACGCTCTTGTAAGCAGCTTGTCATTTTTCCTTGATTTTGACGTCAAAAAAGGTAGCATTTTCACGATATTCGTTCTTTCGCACGGATTCCAGAGTAGCTCAATGGTAGAGCAGCCGGCTGTTAATCGGCTGGTTGCAGGTTCGAATCCTACCTCTGGAGCCAGTTCAATCAAAATCCTTTCACCGGTGGACGAATCATGACAGCCCCCCTTTCGGGCTGTCAACCCAAATTAGGACATCACCAAATCTCACCTCTGCTTGTATCCTCTTTCCCATTTTGCCAAAATTCCCGCATGAATTGGCTTCGAATTTTGCTTGGCTTAAGCGTGGCCCTGTGCTTAACCGCCGCTATCGCCGCGGATGATTCCATTCCCGTCATCCAACAGGCGGTGGCCGTGGATTCCCTGGACGTGGCGCGGGTATCGTCGGATTATCCCGTCGGATTTGCCTTGCTCACGCATCCGCCATATCAGTTTGTCGCTTTTTATAACGCCCATCGCCGGCTCACGGTGGCGCAACGCAAGTTGAACGAGCGCAAATGGACTTTCATAAAATTACCCGATGTCACTGGCTGGGACAGCCACAACTACATTGCACTCACGGCTGACGACGACGGTTATTTGCATTTGTCCGCCGACATGCACGTTGCGCCATTGAAATATTTCCGCACCACCAAACCGTGGGACGCGTCCACGTTCAAGCGCATCGACCGGATGACGGGCATGGATGAAGACCGCTGCACCTATCCACAATTTCTGCACGGGGCAAATGATGAACTGCTTTTCACTTATCGGGACGGCGGCAGCGGCAATGGAAACCAAATTTACGATTGCTACGATTTAAAAACCAGGACATGGCATCCTTTTCTCGATTCGCCCCTTACGGACGGGCAGGGAACGAACAATGCGTATTTTAACGGGCCGGTGCGCGGCCCGGACGGCTGGTTTCATCTGGTCTGGGTTTGGCGCGCCAGGCCCGATGCCGCCACGTGCCATGACTTGTGCTACGCCCGCAGCCGGGACTTGAAACACTGGGAAACCAGCGCGGGCAAGCCGTTGTCGCTGCCAATCCGTTTCGACAACTGTGAAATAGTCGATCCCGTCCCCGAGCATGGCGGCATTATTAATGGCAACACCAGAATCGGCTTCGACGCGCAGGGCCGCGTGACGATCAGCTACCATAAGAACGATGCCAATGGCAATACACAGCCGTTTGTGGCCCGGCTGGAAAACGGACACTGGGTTTTACATCAGGTCGCGGACTGGCCCGTTCCCTCCAATATCAGCGGCGACGGGACATTACCGGTGGAAATTCGCCTGGGTCCCGTTCATGCCGGACCCGACGGCAGGCTCACGATGGCCTTTGAACATTTCAAATTCGGCCACGGTACCTGGGTGCTCGACCCCAAAACGCTTCACGCCATTGGCGAAGTCGCAGCCGAAGCGACGCCGCCGGATTTGGACCGCGTGACCGGCAACTTTGCCGGATTGGTAGTGCATTGGGCTGGTGACGACGGCATGAGCGGTGTCGAAGGATTACAATATAAATTACGATGGGAGACGCTGGGAGCCAACCACGACCACGCACGCAAGGGCCCTTTGCCAAAACCGTCCATGCTTCAGGTAATCGCGATTGAAACAAAGCACACCCGGGAAACGTCCGCCGCGGTCCCTCACGAAAAGTTTCAATAATTCCTGAACCCTGTCGGCCATGACCTCTTTTGCGTAGCAGCCGACGCTTGCCGCGCCGAAGCCAGGCGAGGAGGAGGCTCTTATTAGCGGTAAGTGGCGCTGCCACTCGGGTCCTGACCGTCCGGCCTCGCTCACCCTACAATCTGTCCAAAAATCGGAAGACCATTCTCCCTCTCCCCAGCGGGAGAGGGCAGGGGTGAGGGAGAATCGTTCGAATGAGAATGTCATGCGCTTCATGGAAAGTCCCCGTTCGACTGTATTCGCATGCATAGGAACCACGAACCTTTGGATGCGGCGCTTGCCGTCTTGGAGTGCGGTGGCAAGTCTGCGCGACACCGCTTTCGGGCGGCGTCCGACTTTCAAACCGTGCTTGACGCTTCGAAGTAATCTGACTCCCAAAAGCGCTCTCATCCCGACGACGTTGGAACACTCGAGGAGGCAAGCGACGATAACGATAATGTAGCTTTTTGTTGCTTTTCGTGTTGCCGAAATGTTGCCGACTAACTCATTGACAATCAACGATGTAGCCGATGTAGCCGATTTTTAGAGCAACATCAAATCATAACCACCACAGCGACGAAATCCGTGTCCGTCCGTATCGCCTGGCCATCCGCCGGATTTCGTTTAAAAAACCCTAAACAATCAGTAATCGAAATCGATTTTCTATCGAAAAACACCCAAACCATTCGTTTAGAAAAATTCCCAAAATTCGCGAACAAAACAGCCTTTGTTTAGCAGGCAAGCGACTTCGTTTAGCATTTCATTTATAGCCGTTTATTCCTCCATTTCACGCACACCATTTTTTACTAAACGAGGGCTCAAGGGCAAAGGGGAATCGTCCTCGAAATTTGCAAATCCCCTTCGCCTGCCCTCCATAGCCTTGGCAAAGGCGGGCCAGCGTTCTTCACCGCCAATCCTGTCCAACCATCGGCCCACAATCCTCCCTCTCCTTGGGGAGAGGGAGAATCGTTCGATGTCGTTCAACCGCCCGAATGTCCCCGTTTCCATGTCCTGGGACTGCTTTTTCAAATTCGCCAATAAAAACGCCCGTTTTCACCTCGCCCCAGCCTCGTTTCCGGTTTCCGCACCTATACACAAAAAATGTGTGTGTACCCCGTAGCAGCGCCACGTCAGTAAACTGTAAGCGCTAAGCTCCGGTTCGTATCAGTGACAGGCGCCGAATAAAAACGCACAATCTGATCCTCTTTCCCGCCTCGTTTACAAATTTACTTACCTGTACACACAAAGATGTGTAAACACCTTTCTCTGGTCAATTCGATGTTCAGCGTTCGGCGTTCGATGTTTTCCATTTGCACATGCTCTCACTTCCATCTTCTATCCTCCATCCTCAATCTTCGCCCCGAACTCACACTCTCACGTTCTGAAATCTAGGCTTGACCGGTCCCGGGTAAATCTGAGAAGGTGATATACAGCTACTACAGGCATTTAAAAATATAGAGTTGAGAATGAAGTGGACAACGGTTGGCCGGAAATGGCCGGCCGAGTGGTTCTGATTCTGTTTCTTTCCGATACCCTGTCTTTTGGTCATCGAACCAAAGAGGGGCGTTACGCGGTTCGACGGGTCTGGATACTAACCAATTCACCTTTGTTCGTTAGGCTGACTGCTGCGGCATTCGGTCATTCAACAGTCATTTAAAAACAGGCAATTATGAAATTGAAAATGAAATTGAAAAATCTAATCAATGACTCATCGATACGAAAAACGTGTTTCACTGCAACGTTCGCCGCGCTTGCGGCATTGGGCGTCCTGTCCTTTTCGGATACGGCGCATGCGCAGGCAAATACTGAAGCCGCCTCCTACAATAGCGATTCGGATGTGCAAACGGAGAATTGCGCCGAGGGCGGCCTGGATGTGGGCTACATCGGCAACGGTTCGTGGGTGGCATATAACCAGGTGAATTTGAACGGCGCGACGACGTTTCAAGCGCGAGTAGCCAGCGCCGGTTCCGGCGGCAACATTGAGATTCATCTCGACAGCCCCAGTGGCACGCTCATCGGCACATGCCCGGTGGCTGTCACCGGCGGTTGGCAAAGCTGGACCACCGTCACGGCGAATCTGAGTGGCGCCAGTGGGTTTCACAACGTTTACCTGGTATTCACCGGGAACGGCAACGCGTTGTTCAACGTGGAATGGTTCTCCTTCCAAAGCGTGCCCAATACTGAAGCCGCCAGCTACAACAGCTCTTACGGCGTGCAAACTGAACCGAACTCCGAAGGCGGGGGCCTGGACGTAGGATATATCTCGAACGGCTCGTACATCGAATTCAACCAGATCAACCTCAACGGCGTGACTGGATTTGCGGTCAGGACAGCCAGCGACGGCTCCGGAGGAACGATTTCAGTCTGTCTCGATAGTCCCTCGGGCCAGGTCATTGGCAAGGTGCAGGTTTCGCCCACCGGCGGTTGGCAAACATGGACCACGGAAAATATCAGCCTCAGCGGCGCGAGCGGATGCCATAATGTTTATTTGGTATTCAACGGCAGCGGCAACAATGGGCTGTTCAACGTGGAATGGTTCGCCTTCCAGGGCGCGGTCAACGGAACAGAAGCCGCCAGTTACAACAATGAAAATTCCGTGCAAACTGAAAACTGCTCGGAAGGCGGCCTGGACATGGGTTATATCGGCAATGGCTCCTGGGCGGAATACAACCAGTTGAACATGAACGGTGTCGTTGGTCTTTCCGTCAGGACCGCCGCCCTCGGTTCCGGAGGAACGATCTCGGTTTATCTGGATAACCCCAATGGCACACTCATCGGGACGGTGCAGGTGCCTGGAACCGGAGCGTGGCAGAACTGGTCAACGGAAACTATCCCTGTGAGCGCAGCATCCGGCTATCATAATGTTTATCTCGTATTCACTTCCGGATTCAACCTGGAACGTTTTTCGTTCCTTACAGCGGGCGTTCACACGACAGCGGCGGGTTATAACTCAGCCTCCAGTGTGCAGACCGAGAACTGCTCCGAAGGCGGCCTGGACGTGGGCTATATCTCGAACGGCTCCTATATCGAATTCAACCAGGTCAACCTCAACGGCGCGACGAGCTTCACCGCGCGCACGGCCAGCGACGCTTCCGGCGGCAGCATCGGGATTTATCTGGATAGCCCAAATGGCACGCTCATTGGGACCATGCCTGTGTCTGGAACCGGCGGTTGGGAGACGTGGAGCACCCAAACCATATCTTTAAGCGGTGCGAGCGGCTATCATAACGTCTATCTCGTATTCACAGGCCAGTTCAACACTGAATGGTTCACCTTTGGCAATGCAGCGTCTAGTGAAGCGTCCGGCGGGTCCGGTGGATCAGGTGGAGCTTCCGGTGCGCCCGCTTACACGATGTTGCACGCGTCCGGAACACAAATCGTCAATGCGAGCGGTCAACCGGTGCAATTGACGGGCGTGAATCTGGGTTCGCTGATGGTCATGGAAGGATGGATGTGCCCGCTGGACAGCGGTGGCCTGCCGGACAACTACAGCGTCATTCAGGAATTGGACAACCGCTTCGGCGTGGCCGAAGAGCAAAACATGATTCGGTGTTACCAGACCAACTGGATTACCATCACTGATCTGCAAAATATCAAGAATGCCGGTTTCAATTGCGTGCGCGTCCCTGTCTGGTGGGGCGATTTCTATACGCTCTCGAGTTACGGCGCGAATTCCGGCTGGCGTTCTGATGCCTTCACGGAGCTGGATTGGATTGTCAATAGCTGCGCCAGTTTAGGATTGTATGTCATTATTGATATGCACGGCGTTGTGGGTGGACAAAGTACGTCGCAGGATTGTGGCCAGCAGAACCAGAACACCTACTGGGGCAACAGTAATTACCAGGGCGATACCGCGTGGATGTGGTGGCAAATTGCCAATCATTACAATGGCAACCCTACCGTGGCCGGTTACGACCTGCTCAATGAACCGGACGGCGCGCCCTCAACGTCCGCGGTCTGGAATAATCTCAACTACCTTTACAACAGCGTGCGCTCCGCTGATCCGGGCCACATGATCATTATGGAAGGCACGTTCGGAAATTGGGACTGGGACATGTTGCCCAATCCCTCGACTTACGGTTGGACCGACGTGGCCTATGAGATGCACGAATATCAATATAACGCCCCCATTTCCCAGGTGGAGGGAGGCTCCCAGGATCAGGTCGCCGATTTCAACGCCCACAAATCGTGGAATGTTCCCTGTTATATTGGCGAGTGGAATGACATGGGCATGGGCGCGGGCTGTTACCAGTACTCGATAGGCCTCTACAACAGCGCCGGAATGAGTTGGACCATGTGGGCGTACAAGGCCATGCACGGGCTGGTTCCGGATGGTTGGGGTTGGTACGATCCCACCTGGTGGCCGGCCATACCGAACATCAGCAGCGATTCCGCCGCCACCATTTACAGCGACTGGCAGCAGTGGCAAACGACGACTTCCTTCGGCCAAAACGGCGGCGTGGGGTTGTAAGCCTCCGTCTGAATCATAAGTGGCAATTAAAAAGAGGCCGGAGGAAAATTCCTCCGGCCTCCGTTTGGTGTCCACCCTTGAGGGTGTCCGGGTTCGCCGTCTGTCTCGAAGCTGTTCCCGAGCACGCTGCACACTAGTTCGAAGAACATCCCGGCGTATTATCTCAGCGGACTTCGGACGAGCACCCTAAAGGGTGGACGCCGAACATAATCGTTCAAATCGGTCGGCTGCGCCGTCCCACAAATCTGAATTGGCCGGTTCAAAGTTCGTTATCGAACTGGAACGCCGGATGACCTCGCGCATTTCGGACAAAGAGCCGACTTCGCCCGCGGCACAGGCCTGTACCAGGAGATTGCCCATGACCGTGGCTTCGACCGGTCCAGCCAGGACGGGACGACGGCAGGCATCGGCGGTAAATTGGTTCAAGAGGCGGTTTTGCGAGCCGCCGCCGGCGATGTGAATGACATCGATGCGATTACTGGTCAATTCCTCCAGGCAGCCTAGTGTCCGGCGATACTGCAACGCCAGGCTTTCATAGGCACAGCGAATCAGTTCGCCTTTTGTCTGCGGCACGGGTTGCCCGGTTCGACGGCACGCATCCTGAATCGCGCGCGGCATGTCCGGAGGGTTGTAAAATTGCTGGCGGTTCACGTCCAGGAGTGAGCGCAATGGCCTGGCTGCGGCAGCGGCCCGTTCCAACTCGTCGTAGTCGTTCCGGCCACCGCGACTGTCAAAGGACCGTTTACATTCCTGCACCAGCCAAAGGCCCATGATGTTTTTCAGCAAACGATAAGTGCCGCCAAAGCCGCCTTCGTTGGTCATGTTCAACTCCAAAACGCGCGGCGCAAGGCAGGCTTGTCGAAGTTCGACGCCCATCAGGGACCACGTGCCCGAACTGATATAAGCCCAGTTGGTTTTTCCGGTGTGCGCCGTTGGCATTCCCACCACGGCTGAGGCGGTGTCGTGCGTTGCAGGCGCCACGACATTGATTTTTCCGAGGCCCGGACGACCTGCAACCGAATCCCGCAACGTTCCCAATTTTGTTCCCGGTGGAACGACCTTCGGAAATATCGAGGCCGGCAGTTGCATTTTCTTTAACAAATCACCGGCCCACTTTCGTTTCAGCGGATGGAGACATTGGGTCGTCGTGGCGTTCGTGAACTCAGCGACGCGCGAACCGCACAGGCACCAATGAATGAAGTCCGGCATGAGCAACAGGCAATCCGCCTGCGCGAGCAGTTCGGGGCTTTGCTCCCGCAGGGCCAGTAATTGGAACAATGTGTTGAACGGCTGGAACTGCGTTCCGGCGCGCGCAAAAATGGCGTCGCGCGGCATTTTCCGGAACGCTTTTTCCATCATGCCGCCAGTGCGGTTGTCACGATAATGGAACGGCTGGCCCAGAATTTCACCGCTCCTGCTCAGCAACACATAGTCCGATCCCCAGGTATCGGCGCCCACGGATACGATTTTCTTTCCATATTTTTTCCCGGCAATCGCGAGGCCGGTTTGGATTTCCGACCAGATTCGCAACACGTCCCAGCGCATCGAACCGGCCAGATAAACCGGCCCGTTTGGAAACCGGTGAAGCTCGTCCAGCGCCATCACTTTACCGTCCCAAAGGCCGGCGACGATACGCCCGCTTGAGGCGCCTAAATCAACTGCGAGATAAATTTGCCTCGGGCGCTTCATATTCGACTCGTGCCGCCTGGCTGGATTGCGCCAGCAAGAGCGGGTAGACCAAACCGTAGATCGTCGTAGCGACGAAGCCGAGCAGCGGCAAGGCGAAGGAGATTCCCACGCTGTGATAGTGGTCCCAAAGCCAGCCCATCAACACCGCGGAGATGGAACCGGCCGCGCCGACAGCCATGACGTGAAACGAAGCCGCGATCTTAGTTCGAGGACCGAGGTTGCGTACGCTAGTCGCAAAGATGAACGGGTACATGATGGACATGAACAGAAAGCTGAACGGGAGAATTACCCATGACACCATTTTGATGTCAGCCATTGCCAGCAAAATGACAATAGAGTTGGCTATGCCGCAAATCGCAAGTAGGAGGTTTGGCTTGATGACTCGCGCGATCGGCGCGCCACTGAAACGCCCGATGGCATAAAGCACATTGGCAAACGTGATAACGTAGGCAGCCGTTTCGTCAGCAGTGACCGCGTGCGTCAAAGATTGATACCAGGCGAAGAGCGGCGACGTTGAGGTCGTACCGGACGCGTCTTTGACAACCGCATTTTGCACAATGTAGTTCACGGCGAAGACCATTGTCCCGATCTGCGAAATAATATAAAGGAACTGGGTAAAGACGCCCCACTTGAAATGTGGCAAGCGGGACAAGGGCGCTTTGAGTATTGAAGGGTCGTCAATCTCCTGTGTTTTATTGTCGCCCTCAATGGCGGGCAATTTAATGACCGAAAACATTCCAAACATGACGAGGACCACGCAGCCTAGCACAACGTAAGGAAGGATGAGCGAATGAAAATCCGGCGGGCCGGCGTCAATTTCATGACGGAAAAGAAGCTGCCCGCCAATGTACGGCGCAATGATATAGGCACAGGAATTGAACGCCTGCGCCACCGACAATCGCCCCGGCGCACCTTCCTTTGGGCCAAGCACAGTTACATAAGGGTTGGCCGCCGTCTCAATGCACGCGAGGCCCGTGGATAGAACTAATAACGCCCCGAGAAATGCCCAAAATGTTTTAAACACCAGCCCGGCGGGGATAAATAGGAAAGCTCCGGTTGCCAATATTGCCAATCCTACCAAAATGCTTCGCTGGTAGCCGATGCGACGATTCATCAAGGCCGCAGGGAATGCCAGGAGCAAGTATGGGATGAAAACTGCCGTCTCGACGAGTCCCGACTTCCCTCGGCCGATATGCAAAATATTTTGGAAATGCTTGTTCAATACATCCAGCATGGAATGGCAAAAGCCCCAGATGAAAAACAGGGTGGCAACCATGATGAGCGCGAAGAGCAAAGGATTGCGGGATTTCATGGGCTGGATGTTCGTCGGTTGCCTGCCTTTGGTCAAGACGACTCTCTGTGGGGCAGTTTCTTAATTTGGTTTGGTGTACACGCTTTAGCGTGCTCTGCGGCGCCTTGGGCGAACCCGAAACACCCTAAAGGGTGGACACCAAACGGTGGGCGTTCAGCCACAGTTTTCATTTTCCGTAAAATTTCGCCGGCCGCTTTTCCACAAACGCCGAGATTCCCTCGCGAGCGTCCGGCAATTCAAGACAACGCAGATACGCTTCTGTGTCAGCGCGATGAGTGACTTTCGGCAATCCTCCTTCGTCCAAATGGATGAGCCGTTTGGTTTGCCGGAGAGCTTCGGCGGGCAGTAACAACAGCCGCTCCGCGAGTTGGTGTGCGGATTTTATCAGCATCGTGCCGGGCACGAGTTCGTTGACCAGCCCCCATTCCAGCGCCTGTGTGGCCGTGACAGCTTCGCCCGTGAGACACATTTGCAGCGCGCGCGCCTTGCCAACCAGGGCGGTTAATTGCGCGATGCCGTAACCCGGCGGCCACCCAAGTTTTATTTCCGGCATGGCGAACCGGGCCGCGTGGGACGCAAGCCGCCAATCGCATGAATACGCCACGACACAACCAGCGCCGAAGGCCGGGCCGTTGACCGCTGCAATCACCGGCTGCGGCAATTGTTCCAGCGCGAGGCATAAATTTGCCTGTCGCAAACTCAAGGTCCGCGCCACTTCCAGCGATAGATCGGCGACCTCCTTCACATCATCACCGGCACAGAAAACGTCGCCCGCGCCGGAAATCACGACAACCCGGACCTCCTGTGGATGCCCGGCCAGCCATGCTACGATTCGCTCCAGTTCATCGGTCATCTGTACCGTTATTGCGTTGGCAGCGCGCGGGCGATTCAAAGTAACGGTTGCAATTCGATTCGAAATTTCCATCGTGACCGCTTCAAGCTTTCCCAGTTCGCCGGTGGCGGGCTTGAGATTCATCACGCGGTTTTCTTCTTTCAGCAATTGCACGATGTTCGCGACTACCCGGTCAATCCGGACCATCGCACGGCGGTGCCTGCCGCGGCCCAATTCGCGGTCGCCTGCATAAGCCCAAACTTCGAAGCCCACACGGCGGCCGTCAATTTCAGTCACTTTCGCAACGCCCCGCACCGTCGCTCCCAGAGGCGCGGCGGCGACGTGCTCTACCTGCACTTCCACTCCGACCGATTCCTCGCCATCTTCTAGAAACGGCCGCAACGCTTCACTCGCGGATCGTTCCATGAGCAAAATCATGTTGGGTGTTGAAAATACAGTCGCTTGCGGGACGCCGCCTATGGTGACGGTCATTGTGGGGTCAACCACCCAGGTCAATTCGCCGACATCGCCGATTTCTAGGCCTGGTTTCATCTGAGTGATTTAAGATTTCATCTGCGCCAAAATCTGGTCTGTGATCACCTTGACTGCGGCCTCGGCCTCCGGATCGAAACCAGCGGCAGTTTTCGCGGCAGGCTCCACAGTGCAGGCAGCGCCCGGACGCCACTCGGAATTGTCACAGAGTTCGCATTCTTTCATTCCGTAGCGTGGGTCCACGTAGCCAAGGCTTTGTTTGATTTTGAGCAGGTCCTGCATCTGGCTGGGTGTCAAGGTATTGGGCGTCTTGCCAAGTTGGGCGGCTACCAGAATACTTTGGCAATAAGCCTCGACAATTTCCATGCGCCAATAGGCTTCTTCAAGATTGTTATGGCTCCAGGTCACGACGCCGTGATTGGCCATCAGGATGGTATTGTACTGATCCACGAGTTCTGCGACGAGCCGGCCCATCTCCGGTGTGCCCGGCGTGCGATACGGCGCGATGGCCACACTTACGAAAACCTCGTATTCGGGAATCATGCAGGATGGCGGGACGACGCCCGCAATCGCAAATCCGGTCGCGTGGGGCGGATGGCAATGACAGGTAGCGACCGCCCGGGGCTGTTTCTTCATGATTTGCAGGTGCATGAGGATTTCGCTGGTGCGTTTTTTGACGCCGCAAAGCTGGTTGCCCTCAAAATCCACCAGGCACATGTCCGAAGGCTTAAGCGCCCCTTTACTGACCAATGTGGGTGTGCAAATGGCGACGTCTTCGCCCACGCGAATAACCATGTTGCCGCCATTGCCATCGACATAGGCGCGCTGCCAGAGGCGTCGGCCCATTTCGCAAATTTGTTCCTTCAAATCGTGCGCGTAGGGCGAATTGAAGAACGCCTCCAACTCCGCCTTTGGCGACCGGGAATTGAGCGGACGGGCAGGGGGTGCGAGGCGTTCACCGTTCGGTGTCCCGCCTTTAGGCGGCTCCGGGTTCATTGTGGCTGACAAACCAGAACCATTTTTGCCTGCATTGCTTTTGCCGTTGGTTTCCAGTTCAAAAAGCAAATCACGCGCGGACGGTGTAATGATGGCGTCCGCCGGCAGATTTTTCAGGTCCTGGCCATTGCGAACCATCTCCCGCACATCCCGGACACTGATGATTTTATTCATGGGTTATAAAATATTTCATCAACAAGCACGGTGTTGATGGCGTCCACCGGCGTTGGCTGCTCAAAGGGCTGCGCCGCTTCTCGGCCTTCTTCATAGCCGACCACCTGCCGGACGTCCGCGCCGAGATCGTCATACACGACAAGGCTGTGATCTTTACTCATACTCGCAGGCGCGTTGAGCCCGGCGGCGAACTGCTCGCGACCGAAGGGGCTGACGAGCAAAAATCTTCCGCCTTTGAGCGAGTCCACAGACCGGCTCAACGTGACGCGACCAATGACAGTTCCCAGCTTCATATCCTTATTCCCGGCTCGTGTTCATCCACGATTCCAATCACCAGCCAACGCACTGGGCTGCGGTCGTCGCCGACTGCCTGCCGTGCCGCCAGGCCGTCCGATGAGATAACCACTTGCTGGTGCAAACCCGCGCCGTGCGAGTCTATCGCCACTTGGGGCGCGCCTTCGGCATCGCCACCGGCGCCGATGGGCTGACAAATCACCAGCCGCCAGCCCTGGAGACTCGGATGCTTCCGTGTCGCCACGACGCTGCCTTCAACACGGGCCAGTAACATAAATCAATAGATCCTCAATTGGTCCACCATGACGCAGCGGCGGACGCGCGTAAATGTGCGCGGCGTCGTGATACCCTCGCCAGTGGGTGTGGCAATCGAGAAACTCAGATAACCCTCGCCGCCGAGTCCGACGCCTGCCATGGACGAACCGTTTTTTACAAAAATCGTCGTGTCCAGCGCGCGCGCCATGGCCGTCATGTTCTCCACATCGTGCGAATGGATAATGCTGGTGTGTTTGTATCCGTGTTCCGCCTCGATGGAATTCGCAATGCCTTCCTCGATGCTGCTCACTCGCACAATCGGCAGGAACGGCATCATTTGCTCCTCTTCCACAAATGGATGGCGGGCATCTGTTTCGGCAAACAAAAGTTGCGTGTCCGCGGGCAAATGGATTCCCGCGGCCTGCGCCAGAAAAGCCGGGTCTTTGCCGATGAAATCCTTGTTGACGCTGGCATGTGCGCAACCGCCGCCTTGTCCCGGTTCGAAAGTAAAAGCCGCCTTTGTCAACCGGTCGAGCTGTGCGGAATCCAATTTCACCGCGCCGTTTTCCGACATTTGTGCCATTAATCTGTCCGCTGCCGAATCGAGTACGAAGACCTCTTTTTCGCCGATGCACAGCAAATTATTATCGTAGGCTGCACCGGCGATAATGGCCCTGGCGGCGCGTTTGAGGCAGCAGGTATCATCCACCAATACCGGCGGGTTTCCCGGACCGGCACAGATAGCGCGCTTGCCTGTTTGCATGGCGGCCTTCACGACCGCCGGGCCCCCGGTAACAAGCAGCAAACGGACGAATTCATTCCGGCAAATCGCGTCAAACGTTTCGAGCGTCGGCTTTTCAACGAGGCAAGCGATGTTTTCAATGCCGGTCTCGCGGTAAATCGCTTCGTTGTACGCGCGCACGGCATGGGCAGCACAACGCGCCGCGCCCGGATGCGGGTTGAAAACGACCGCATTGCCCGCAGCGACTATGTTGATGATGTTGCAGCTCAACGTGGGAATCGAATGCGTGCTGGGAGTCACTGCGCCCACAACGCCAAACGGCGTATATTCCTCCAGCGTGATACCGTGATCGCCGCTGTGGCCATCCGGCCGAAGCCAGTCCACGCCAGGAACCAGTTTAAGGATATGAAGTTTTTCGATTTTGTGGTCCAGGCGCCCAATTTTTGTCTCGTCGAATTCCAGTTTGCCCCATGCCTCGGCGTTTTTCGCGGCGAGCGCCTTGACGATTTCCTCAATCTTACGGCGCCCGGCGATGCCTTTCTGTTTGAGATGGAGATAGGATTCCTGAGCGGCGGCACAGGCCGCGTTCGCATCCTCAAATACGCCGAATTTGCCGTGCAATGCGACGCTGCCGTTGGAAATTCCCTCCGGCTTGCTTGAGCGCGACGGCACAGGCACTGGGGGAGGGATGGCAGGAACCGGGACCGTTTTGGCATGGGTTCCGTTCAACGCGGCAAACACCTCGGCCACCACGTCGCGGATTAAGGTCTCGTTTACGGCATTCATGGCGCCATTACTCTGACGTTGCGCTGTAGATTTGTTTTCCAAATACATCCACGCTGTCCACGATTCCAACGATGACCGCGTCCACCGGGGCGTCTTTCATGCCTGGCGCCAGGCGCGCGCTGCTCCCCTGGCAGAACATCACCATCTCTCCCTCACCGCAGCCGACGCTGTCGACGGCCACAATCGTGTTCATACCTGGACGGAACTTTGTCGGATCCTTCTCGTCCACAAGCTGCGGGCGTAGCAATAGAAGTTTGCGGCCCGAGAGGTTTGGGCTTTTCTTTGTGGCGACTACCGCGCCTTCAACTTTTGCCAGGAACATGTTCGTTGAAACGTTAAAACGTTGAAGCGTTGAAGCGTTAAAACCGTTGTAACGTTTCAACGAATCACGTTATTTCTTTTTCGGGAGTACTGCCTCGACGTCGTTGTGCGGGCGGGCGATGACGTGAACGCTCACGAGTTCGCCTTTGATGGCTTTGATAGCCTGAGCGCCGGCGTCCGTGGCCGCTTTGACCGCGGCGACATCGCCGGAGACGCACGCAGTGACGAGCGCGTTGCCGACCTGTGTAACAGGGCCGACGAGTTGGACATTGGCAGCTTTGAGCATGGCGTCCGTGCCCTCGACAAGGGCGACGAGCCCGCGTGTTTCAATGAGTCCGATTGCTTGTGGCATATATTTATTTATTATTCGATGATGGTTAATGTTCAGGATTTTTGATTCGCGGGCCGGAAATCATTCCAGCCATTTGCCCAGTCCGTTCAACCCTTCGTGCGGGCGCGGGATCACCTGGACACTGACTACCGAGCCAACTTGCGCGGCTGCGGCGGCGCCGGAGTCGGTTGCGGCCTTGACGGCGGCGACGTCGCCGCTAAAGAACACAGTGACGTATCCGCTGCCGATCTTTTCCCAGCCGGTAATGCGGACGTTTGCGGATTTGAGGGCGGCATCGGCGGCTTCGATCGCCGCGCAGAATCCCTTGGTTTCAATCATTCCAACAGATTGCTTTGACATAAAAGTGGAGGGTTGGGGTTGTTATTTTTTTCCGGTTTGGCCGAGGAACGCCTCGATCAGTTCCTCGTGAGGGCGCGCGATAACGTGTGAACAGACAAGTTCGCCGATTTTTGACGCCGCTTTGGCGCCGGCGTCCACGGCGGCCTTGATGCTGCCGATGTCCCCTTTGGCCAGAACGGTGACAAGTCCGCCGCCGATTTGGATGGTTTTGACCAACGTTACGTTGGCCGCCTTGACCATGGCATCGCTGGCTTCCACGCTGCCAACGTAACCTTTGGTCTCAATCATTCCTATTGCTTCGCTCATGTTTTTATTGGTTGGTGTTTGGAGTTGTTAAGCTTTTTCGTAAATCATTTCACGAGTTCCACCGGTGTATCGGGTTGAAGGTTGCACGCATTGCCTTCGTCGGTGTCAATATGGACTTCCAGTTTGAATTTCTCGTCCACGCGGCAAAGTACTTTGTCCATCACGATGCCGCACTCGCCGCCGACATTAAGTTTCAATGTATCTCCGCCTTTGACACCGTAAAATTCCGCGTCGGCCGGGCTCATGTGGACGTGCCGCATCGCACGGATCACACCGTGGTCCAATTCAAAAAAACCGTTGGGACCCATCAACATCGCTCCGGGCGTACCCTGGATGTTTCCGGAAAGGCGCAAGGGAATGTTAAAGCCCAGCGCGACGGCATCGCTGTATGCCAATTCCACCTGGTTGATACTTCGGCATGGACCAAGGACGCGGAGATTCGAAATGACGCGACTGCGAGGTCCAACGAGCGTGACCGTTTCATTGGCGGCGAAACGCCCCTCCTGATAAAGCCACTTGTGAACGCCCAATTGGTGGCCTTTGCCAAACAGGGCTTCAACCGCATCAGACGTCAGATGGCAGTGTCGTGCGCTGACGTTTACGACGAGCGGATTTGGAGCGATGGCCATGCGCGGGAGTGGCTTGCCCATGCGCGTGTACACCGCCCGCCGTACGAGATGTTCGACGACGGCGCGGTGCGGTGCAGACGATACTGCTTCCATATTGTTATGGATGAATTTGACAGAGTTTGGCTAAAAGTCAACATTGTTATTGCAAAAGATTCCAATATCTGTCAAAATGTTGAAAGAATGACGGCAGAAGAACGCAAACATCGTATTGAAGTGTATCTTCAACGCGTTGAATTTGCGTCACTTGATGAATTGTCCGGGTACGTCGGCGCTTCGGTTTCGACTGTTCGGCGTGATTTGACGGCCCTGGAAGCGACGGGAAATTTGCGTCGAACCCACGGCGGCGTGCGCCTGACGACCGTCAAATCAGATGAGTTTGCATTCAATGTCCGGGACACGCACCAAATTTCGGAAAAGGAAGCGATTGGCAAAGCCTGTGCCGCACTCATTGGCGAAAACCAAAGCGTGATTCTGGACGCAGGCACGACGGTTTATCATGTGGCGCGAAATCTCGAAGGGAAAGCTTTGCAAATCGTGACCTATTCGCTGCCTGTGGCAAATCATTTTGCTTCCGCAAACGACACGGAACTCATCCTGGCCGGAGGAGTCATTTATCCGCGGCTTGGCGCGCTGTTCGGACCGATGACGGTTGAAGCGTTTTCTAAGCTGCGCGCCGGCGTGGCGATCATGAGCGCGGGCGGCATCACTCTCGAAGGCATTACCAATTCGCACTCGCTCTTGATAGACATTCAATCGGCGATGCTGAAAGCGGCGCAGAAAGTGATATTTTGCCTGGACCACACGAAATTCGGGCGGCAATCGGTTTCGCCGCTTTGCGGACTCGACCGGGCGAACACGATTGTTACGGACAGCCAGGCCCCCGAGGAGTTGGTAGCTGGATTGCGCGCGCGCGGAGTCGAGGTGATTATCGCGCCCGAGACTCGGAAGCCCGGTGAGACACCTGGGAATTATACTCACACATGAACCTATCAGAACAAGTCCGGCTGGCCGGCATCGTCGGCGCGGGTGGCGGCGGATTTCCCACTCACGTCAAGCTCAACACCAAGGCTGAAACGGTCATTGCCAATGGAGCCGAATGCGAGCCGCTCCTGCACAAGGATGCTGTCATCATGGAGGAAAATGCCGCTGAACTGGTGCGCGGCGTGCGGTTGGCCATGGAGGCCGTCGGGGCTAACGAAGGCGTCATTGGTGTCAAAGGCAAAAAAAAACATGCCGTGGACGCGGTTACGGCAGCCACCCAGGGCACAAATGTCCGGGTCCAGTTGCTCGGTGACTATTATCCCGCGGGCGATGAATTCGACCTGGTTTACAACGTGACCGGAAAATTGATTCCTCCCGGCGGCATCCCGCTCAACGTCGGAGTCGTGGTCAACAACGTTGAAACGTTCGTGAACATTGCCGCAGCCAGGGAAGGCCGTCCGCTGACTCACAAAATGCTGACGATAGCCGGCGCGGTAAAATCGCCAGTTACTATGAAAGTGCCGCTGGGCACATCGTATCGGGAATGCATCGAGCATGCGGGCGGTTTAACGACTGATGATCCGGTTTTAGTCATTGGCGGGCTAATGATGGGACAGCACACGGATGATTTGAATACACCCGTCACCAAGACTTCGACAGGCGTTGTCGTCCTGCCGCGAACACATCACGTCATCGAACGAAAGCTCAAACCGGCCAAAGCACAGGCTGATATTGGCAAATCGGCGTGCGACCAATGCCGCTATTGTACCGAGTACTGCCCGCGCTATTTGCTGGGTTACGCCGTTGAGCCGCATCAGGTCATGCGCACTCTTGCCTTTACCGGCACGGGCGCGGAATATTTTAACCAATGGGCAGCGATGTGCTGCTCATGCGGACTGTGTACGCTCTATGCCTGCCCGGAGGACCTGTTTCCAAAAGAAGCCTGCGACGATGCCAAAGCCGTGATGCGCGCCAACCAAATCAAGTGGACCGGGCCCATGGAACCCAAACCGCATCCCATGGCCGATGGACGCCACGTGCCCATTCGGATGCTGGCGAAAAAATTGCATGTGCTCGAATACGATTTGCCCGCGCCGTTGCTGAATCGGGAGATTTCGCCGTCCCGGCTCGTCCTGCCGCTAAAGCAAAGCGCTGGAACCGCATGCCTGCCCGCGGTCAAAAACGGAGACCGGGTGAAGGCCGGCGAAGTCATTGGTGAACCGGCGGCGAATGCGCTCGGCGCGATATTGCACGCGCCGGTTTCCGGCGTCGTCCGTGAAGTGAATGCTCAACAAATCATTCTGGAGAAATTATGAACGACAAATCCATCGGTCTGTTGGAACTCTCAAGCATCGCGGCAGGTTTTCAGGTCGCCGACATTATGCTCAAAGTCAGCAATGTGCGCATCCTGCTTTCACGTTCAATATGCTCCGGCAAATACATGGTCCTCATTGGAGGGGACATGGCGGCTGTCGAAGCCGCTACGGCTGCGGGTGAAGAGGCCGCCAACGGCTGTCTGATCGATAGCCTTGCCATTGCCAATTTGCATCCGGACGTCATCACGGCCATTGGCCGAACGCAACCCAGCCAGCCTGACGGCGCGTTGGGCATCCTGGAATCCTTCAACGTGGCCACCATGATCAAGGCGGCAGATGCCGCAGTGAAAGCGGCCAACATTGAATTGCTGGAACTTCGGCTCGCGATGGCGTTAGGCGGAAAGGCATTCTGCACCATGACCGGCGATGTTGCTTCCGTGCAGGCCGCGGTGGCCGCCGGCCGCGCAGTGATCGCCGAGGCCGGCGTGCTCGTAAATGCCGTGGTAATTTCGCGGCCTCATCCTGACGTTTACCGTGAGGTGGTGTAAACGGCTCTGGCGGTGACCCACCTGCTTCCTGGCACGTCGTGACCCGCCAACGTCCGAGCGCCGTTACTGGCAAATCTCCAAAACGAACGCAATCGAGCGCTTGCTCGTGATAACCAATGCGTTTATCGTTGGCGCGGAGTTGGTAAACCTCGGTCACGACAATGAATTGGCCACAAAGAAAGTCGCGCGCGTTCACGTTGATTGAACTGCTTGTGGTGATTGCGATTATCGCGATCATCGCCGCGATTCTCCTGCCCACGTTGTCGAGCGCCAAAGAACGGGCCAAAGACACCTATTGTGCCAACAACCTGCACCAATGCGGTCTCGCTTTGAACCTCTATCTTCAGGATTACGATGACCAGTTGTTTTGGAAAGGTACGAACATATCCCTCGACGGCATGGACTTGTTTGTTTGGGCGGGCCGCACCAACGACAACCAGATTGGAGCACAGCAAGATAATCTCTTCAATAAAACGGATCGCCCGTTGAATCATTACAACCTGAGCGAGGCGGCCGTCACGTGCCCGGCGGACCAGGGTCGTTCGGTGGATAATACGACTTACAATTTGTTCCAGTGGGTCGGCAACTCGTATATGTTCGATTGCGTGCAAATACCGGAATTTCCGTTGGGGCAGGGGTTGGACGGGGTGCAGATGACTACAGTGAAAGACCCGGCGGAAAGCGTGGTTTTTGCGTGCGGCATCATGATGTATCCAAACGATGTCAAGGGCTGGCACCGCCAAAAGCCGGCAGGAAACATCATGTTCGCCGACTATCACGTCGCTTTTTATTCGGCCACGACGGTAAGCAATCTGCTCTGGTAAGGGCAGGGGTGATTCGAAAATTCTTCCCGCAACATGACAGGCAATATTTAGCCGCGCGCAAATGGCTTTTTTGCGTCTTGATGGGGATCTGGCGTGGATGAGCGCGCAGTAAATGCTACCAAACTCGAATCAGGATAACACCGTGGCGCGGCACCGTAGCAGTAAAGGAGTTCGCAAACTTGCCCAAATCCTTTTGCCGCCACAAATCGCGAACATGCAATCTGCCTTTCAGGCCGAGGTCAGACCAATAGACTTGAACCTGGTTCTGTGTTTCTCCGAGGTTGAAAAGACCGACGGCGGTTGAACCATCAGCCAAAGGTTTGGCGTAGATGCGTGTGTCATCGGTTTTCGCGACGGTTGTGGCTTGTTTGCCCAGCGGGTCCTGGTCCACGGCGATGACTTCGTCATTTTCCAAAAGGTTCAGTGTAAAGGCGTCGAGCTGGGTCATATCGCAACCGATGAGCAGTGGCGCTGAGAGCAGGCACCAAAGGCTGATATGCGTGTATTGCTCATTTGGTGTCAAATGAGTTGGATGCAAATTTCCCCAGCCGACTTTGCCCACGACAAGCATATCCGGATCATTCCAGTTCCCCGGTTTCGCGCAGGGCGCCGCTTTGTCCTGATTGAAGCCAATGTCCGACATTCGGCTCCAGGTATCGTTGATGTCACCGGTGGTGCGCCAGGAGTTGCCATTGACCGAGCCGCCCCATTTCCAGACGTCGTTCATGCCGTATTGGCAAAGGCTAAATAGAATGTCCCGATTTTGTTTTCGCAAAAGGTCGCCCATGACCTGATACGGATACGACGCCACAGCCTGGTCGTTTGTGCCGTGGCTATTGGCCCAGGTGGGAACATCATTCGGGCTCGGGATTTTCCCGTTCGCGACATCGCCGTAACTGCACCAATCGTATTTTAAATAATCGAAACCCCAATTCGCGTATGTTTGCGCGTCCTGCGCTTCATGTTGCCAGCTAGCCGCGCAACTGCCGCAGGTCCATGGGCCAGGCGAGGAATAAAGTCCGGCCTTCAATCCCAGGCTATGAATGTAATCCGCCATGCCCTTCATGTCCGGAAAGCGTGAGTTTGGCACAATGATACCGTTGGCGTCACGAAATGGACCGCGCAAAGTAGGATCGTTGCCGGGAGCACGATTGTTTTGCCAAAAATCATCGACGTTGATGTACGTCCAGCCGTGATTAATCAGGCCGCTTCGAACCATCGCGTCGGCAGCCACTTTCACTTTGTCTTCTGAAACCGCCCAGGCAAAGCAGTTCCAACTGTTCCAGCCCATTTGTGGTGTCAGTGCGATTTGGTTGCCGCAAACGATCTTGAATATGCGATGCGCGCGGCCGAGCGCATTTTTCGCGCTCAGAATGACATTGTATTCACCCATGCGATCCAGCGAGCCGGTAATACGACCGGTTTGGGGATCGAGTTGGAGGCCTTTGGGCAAACCGCGCGCCGAAAAAGTCATTGGCCGATCGCCGGTCGCGGCGATAGTGAACAAAAACGGTGAGCCGGGGCGGACACCAAATATTTGCGCGCCGTTAATGCGCGGCTTCGGTGAAGGCGGAGGCGTCAGAATGATGGTCGGTTCCCATGGCGCTCCCTGCGTTTCCGGGAGCGTGTCTCCAATCATCTCAAATTTTGCGTCCGTCCAATCCGCGTGATCAAAACTGATGTCGCCGGTCGCAGTATCGACTTTTAAAAGCAGATTGGTTATCCCCGTCAAATCGACAGAAAAGCTTTTTGCCGGGTCATTTCCTTTCATCACGCCGCTGGACCAAAGAGTTTTGCCGTCACCGATGACATAAAATTTCAGGCTGGCGATGGAATTTCGTTCTTCGCCATCGACGCCCACGGTGGCGGAAAAGGACTCAGCGGCGCCTTTCAAGTTCACGTACAATGTGCTGACCGCGTGCGTTCCCAAACCTCGCTTAAACGTTTGGCCGTCGATGCTCAATGGATGGTTGTCCACGGAGAGATTTTTATGTGGATCGCCCCAACCCTGCGAGACAACGCTCAGGTTCAGATCATCGAGCCAGACAGTATTTGCCACGGATTTCGCCGTGAATCCCGAAACGAGGATCAGGCAGAGGAGGATTTTGAAAATGGGGCGTCGGATAAATTGCCAGCTTCTCCAGGAATTCATTTTTCCAATTCTTTCGCATGAGGGCAAAATGTAAAGGTCTAATTGGAGAACACCTCGGCTCCTACGCAAAAAGGGGGTGAGTTTACAAAATCGCGTGTATAGGAAAGTAAATTGTAAATTCGTCCGAAAAAACAGGGTGAATTGTCCATTTTCATTGGGAAATTTGAAAAAATGGCCTTTGAAAAGTGTAAACTGCTGGCTTTAGACAGAATGAACAGAATGGAGTGAATAAAACAGGGCCGCGGGCGGGGAATTTTGGACAGGATGGTCGGGATGGACCGGATGGGCGGGAAACGGACTGGGCGGGCGAAGATGGAAGCTGGAAAATGGAAACATCGAACCTCGAACCTCGAACGCCATTTCGAGAACGAGGACGAGGACGAGGACGATTCCCCGTCACCCATAGCCCAAATTAAGTAAAAATGGGTGTGCTATGGTTTTGCGGGCTTAATTTGGGTTAACGAAATGCTTAATTTGAATGTTAAGGGGGTAAAAGGATGCGCTTTTGTTTGGAAATTTGAAGATCCTGCTTAACGAACGACGAGCGGTTTTTCGGGAAAACAGCTCAATCTGATTGAGGCGAAATTAAGGGGTGACTTAATTTCGCGTGGGGGGATTTGCAGACTTAGACAGGATGGGGAGGATTAACAACCGCACCCGTGATTTTCGGAAATGAATAATTCTCACGCAAAGGCCGCGAAGGCCGCGAATGGGAGATTGAAGGACACTTCGTGGCGACGATGGGCGAGGTGTAGTGGTGATGGTTGATGATTGCTCTAAAAATCGGCTACATCGGCTACATCGCTGAATGCCAGCGGCTTAGTCGGCAACATTTCGGCAACACGAAAAGCAACAAAAGTTACATTATCGTTATCGTGGAATATCGCATTGTTCCTCGCGCTCGCCGCCGCCTCTGGGCCCGCGTGGCGAATGTCGAATATTTGACACCGAAACTCATCCAGTAACTGTTCTCGTCGCGACGCTGGCGTTCGCACTCGCCCGGTCACATGATACGACGCTTATGATGCTGTTACACTTGATCTGTCCACGAGGTGCTTGGCGTGACGCTTACCATTTAGCGCCTCAAAATTGCTGTTCGCTGGGCGGTTTCCGGCACGTTCGACCGATGGTTTAGACCCCAATTTGGCTAATTTTCAACTGCAAGAAATTGCACTTGTTTGGACCAAATCTCTACCAGCGAATCTTCTACGGCTATTTCTTCATGATTAATCACAAATCTTCCAATGTAGTTAGTTCCCTTCATGCCTTTGCCCGAGAAAACCGCCGCAATGATGCAATAGTGCGATGAAAGCTTCTCAAGATAAGATAAAATGAGCCCGATAAGTTTTTCGGTGAGGATTTTGCAGTTAAGCTCAAGTATTATACGTTCAGAATTTACTGGATCCGCAGGAAAGAGAAAATTTTCATGCAAGATCGATAAACCAAAATTGTCTGATTCGACGACTGCTTCGCTATCGCCGAATTGCGCCACGACCTGAGCTTCCAAGCTGTCTCTAATCTTATCTTGCAGTTCACAAAAACCGGCTGGAACCGTCTCGTCGGACTCGTAATAATTATAACAAAAGGCGTCCTTTGATATTTTCTTGTCAAGTATTAGCCTACGATCAAGCTCCGCCTCGCTAATTTTGTAAATTTTCATCCTATTATAACCCCAAATCTATCAATCCGGCGTCATAGCTACCCCGTCGATTCCATACGCAATATCAATGAGTTCGTAAATCTCCTCCCCTTCCAACCCTTCTGCCCCGACCTCAAGAATTTCTTCTGCCACACCGGCGTTGTATTCGCCAATCGTGCCACTTCGTATAACTTTAATCGCATCGGCAAATTCTTGAAGCTCTTCATCACTAAGATTCACCGAATCATCTTCCGCATAGAGGTATTTGTGCAAGCTCAACGGATCTTCATTGTTCCCATCGGTCTGATCCATCGAAGTGAATCGTCCTAGCGGGGAAAACATTCTTCTGGCGCGGTTATTATACGTCCCGCTCACAGTGTCAAATTGCAAACCGCAATACAGGTAATCGTTCGGCGTCGGCCCTGAACCATTGTACCATTGCGATATCAGGTTTCCAAACGCGTCGTACGTGTAATCAAACTGTCCGGCTGACGATTCCACGCCGATCAAACGGCGGGCGTCGTCATAATCCTCCGTCCACGGGGAGCCGTTGGGATGCGCCAAGCTTAGCCTCATTCGCAAACGATTTTGATACGTGAAATTCACGGTATCATCCGGCCACAGGCCGCCTTCGCTTAAAATCTGGCGCACTTGATCATAAGTGTAGGCCGTTGTGCCGATGCCGTCAACCAGCGCGCGGCCTTGGTTATGGGTTGACCCCTTTGGCGTTTGAGAGGTCGGCTTTTGGTACGCATGGGCATGGCCGTAAAGCGAGGGAGTGACTTTTTCAGGCGTATTCATTAAAGTACAGCAGTCGCCCGTGAGTGGGAGCACACAAAGGCATCATGGGACCTGCGCCCAATTCGCCGGCAGCATCAGCCGATAAAATTCATTCTTGCCTTCGGATGGCACGGTAATCTGATAAAATGTCCCTTGCACGGCCTCGTAGTATGAGACTGGGACCATGACCCACGGACCCGTGAGCAGGTTGGTCGTGCTTTCCAATTGGTACCCGCCGATGGCGGTCGGCCAGGATAGAACCACATTGGGGGCGCTGTTCGACACGGTAATGGGCGGAATCGGCGCAAAACTGAAGTTGCTGATCGTTTGGACCGAGTCCACGGCGCCGTCGGCACCGGTGAACCCGACAAATGCGTCATTGGTGCCAGTGATAGGTTGCTGACTCAAGGCGATGTTGGTCACAAACGTGCCCAGGGTGACCATGTCCGTCATACACAGGGAAAAAGTATTGTTCTTATAGAGAATGCTCACATTGATGGGATCCCCGCTGCTGGGATCCACTGGCGCCGTTACGATGGCCTGGCCAAAAGTGGCCGGGTCCGCCCCATTGGTGACCAATTCAACCCCTTTAAAGTCGAATTGATCAATGGCCAGCGCCAGGCTGTTGGTAATGCCCGTATAACCCAGCGAGCCGCCGCCGGTCCCAAGCGCTCCAGTCCCCGCCGTTGTATTTTGCAGGCACAACGTAACGCCATCGCCTTTGGTGGATGTCGTTCCCTGCGCTGATTGATAGGTGAAGAAGGCGCGGAACGCCTCGTCATACATGGGGACATAGTAAAACGCGCTGCGGGCCTCACCCTCCTGGCCGTCAGTGAGTGTCAACACGTTGTTCTGGATAGTCGCGCCGCCATTTAATGTCCACAGCGCGCCAGTGCCGTTGAACAGCGGTTCCCATTCCACCTCCAATTGCCCCACGCTGCTCATGTCAGAGTAGGGCGCGAACCCGTTCGTCACAAAGATCTGATACGGGCCGTCATCGTTGGTCTGCGCGTAAGCAATGGCAAGGTTTGTGCTGGTCGCGCCGCTGATGGGTCCGCCATTTTGCAAGGCAGTGGCGATGCCTCCGCCCTCGTAATACCACTGATTGGTGAAGGGTCCCGTGCCGCCCTCTTCGACGGACATTGCTGCCGGGCCGCCCGCCAGCGCGAAATTGGTCGCGGCCAGGTTCTGCGCAAAGAACGGCGCCGGCCCGGTCTGCTTAATTTCAATGACGTAGTCCGAGGGGTTGGCGATCTCCTCCCAGTCTCCAATGGGTGGAAGGCTGATTTCCGAAAAATTTCCCGCCACCGACCCGTAAGTCATCACCGGCCATTCGTTGCCTGTCGCCGGAACAAATGCCGGATTGATAACCGTGGCCTTTAATGTTCCGCTCAAGTCAACCGCCCCACTGCCTAAAGAAATGGACCCATAACTGGCGAGGCTGCTGAGGCAGAAATTCAAGGTTCCGTTCTCCAGATTCAGAGATCCTTGGCTTGCGACAGACAGCGTCCCGTTGCTGATCGTGATACTGCCATAATTCGTGATGGTATCAGCAATAGAACCCGTATTTCCCGGTCCGGCTGAGACATTCACCTCGCCGGCATTGTAGAAGGCGTGTGACCCGGTAACATTATAATAGGTGAAATAAAAAGTCTGGCTGTCCGCCAGGTTTTCGAGGTCCATTGTTCCGCTGGGGGCGTTGCTGATGACCGAGCCGGCGCCGTCGTAAATGGTTCCGTTCCAGTCCCACGTGCCTTCGTTAATGATTTTGCCTCCGTCCAAATAACAATAGCCGCCGTTGGTGCCGCCGTAAAATTGCACTGTGTTCTCAATGTCACCACCGCTCCAATAGAACGGTCCGGTCACCGTCACCGGCTGGCCGGTCAGTATCCCTGAACCGCTCATGTACATCGTCGTGGGTATAAGATTGCCGCTGCCGTTTAAATTCACCGTGCTGCCCGAAACGACCATCGGGGTATCTATCGGATAATTGGGACCCGTAACCGTCACCGTCGCCCCGTTGAAAATGTTCGTTCCTAGCCCGGATATTTCATAAAGGGATTAACCAAAGAAGCGGCTGGAGCGTCCATAGGCTTGATTTCACTAAGCCAAATGAAAACGCCACACGCCGCTTCTTCGACAACAGACTGTAGAGAACAGC